>Ga0315900_10000129_pt1 | contig 128557 bp, 113 predicted proteins | sample LakEriMetagenome_FD_203521 | JGI IMG/M metagenome (GOLD analysis project Ga0315900, IMG submission 203521) | Freshwater fungal communities from buoy surface, Lake Erie, Ohio, United States - Buoy 12 MA114 | ecosystem: Environmental > Aquatic > Freshwater > Lake > Lake biofilm | place: USA... | reverse complement strand
GAAGTGTTTGAAGAAGTCCATGTTCCACCTGTATCGCCGTTTGAAGTAATTGCTGTGGTGCTTCCAACACACACCGTTGCTGTTCCACTCAAGGTTCCAGCTTCAGGACCAGGAGTTACTGTTATTGAAAGTGTGGCAATATCTGAACCTGTACAAGAACCTGATCCTGATCCGTTTACGGTATAGGTTATCGTTACTGAGCCTGCCGCTACACCTGTTACAACACCAGAAGCATTCACCGTGGCAATGGAAGTGTTTGAAGAAGTCCATGTTCCACCTGCATCGCCGTTTGAAGTAATTGTTGTGGTGCTTCCAACACACACGCTTGCTGTTCCGCTTAATGTTCCAGCCTCTGGACCAGGAGTTACGGTAACGGAAAGCGTTGCAAGGTCAGATCCTGAACAAGAACCTGATCCGTTTACGGTGTAGGTAATCGTTGCTGACCCTGCTGCTACTCCTGTTACAACGCCCGAAGCGTTAACGGTTGCAATGGAAGTATTAGAAGAAGTCCAAGCTCCACCGGGATCTCCGTTTGAAGTAATAGTTGTTGTATTTCCCACACAAACGGTTGCGGTTCCACTCAACGTTCCAGCCTCAGGACCAGCTATCACGGTAATCGAAAGCGTTGCGATATCAGAGCCCGTGCAAGACCCCGATCCGTTTACGATGTAGGTAATCGTTGCTGAACCAGCCGCTACTCCTGTTACCACGCCAGAAGCGTTAACGGTTGCAACGGAAGTATTAGAAGAAGTCCAAGCTCCACCGGGATCTCCGTTTGAAGTAATAGTTGTTGTATTTCCCACACAAACAGTTGTGGTTCCACTCAACGTTCCAGCCTCAGGGCCAGCTGATACGGTAATGGAAAGTGTTGCAATGTCAGAACCTGTGCAAGAACCCGATCCGTTTACGGTATACGTAATGGTTGCTGAACCAGCCGCTACTCCTGTTACTACACCAGAAGCACTCACCGTTGCAATGGAAGTATTAGAAGAAGTCCAAGCTCCACCTGCATCTCCGTTTGAAGTAATAGTTGTTGTATTTCCCGCACATACGGTTGCGGTTCCACTCAAGGTTCCAGCCTCGGGACCAGCAGTTACAGTAACGGAAAGTGTTGCAATATCAGAACCTGTGCATGGAGCAGTTGGATTCACTGTGTAAGTGATTGTGGTTGAACCAACGGAGACGCCAGTAACTACTCCGGAAGCGTTCACAGTTGCAATAGAAGTATTTGATGAAGTCCAAACGCCTCCAGTCATACCACTGGAAGTCAATGTAGATGTTCCCCCTACACAAACTGACGACGACCCACTCAATGTTCCTGCTTCAGCTGGTGCAACTACATTTGGAACAAAGGATTGGGTACACGTTAAACCACCGAACGTGATAGATGCATTCACAGTATAGGTTTGATTAGAGAGTGTTGTATTGGTTGGAATAAATGAAAACGTTTGACCAGCACCATTAGTTGGTGTTGCTGAGGTTCCCATTGGTGCTGTTACTGACCACGAATACACAGCGCCCACTGGACAGGCATCAAAATTTAAAGGTGTTTCACTACATTGAGGTCCCGTAGGAGCAATTCGCGTTGCTTTTAAAACGGTTATGGTTGCTGAAGACGAGGTGGCTTGACATCCGGCCGACCCCACTAAAACCCGAAATTGGTGCGCGCCACAGTCTGCAGCATTTGATGTGATTCCCAACGATGCAGTTGTTGCGTTTGAATAGGTTAAGCCCGTTGGTGTCCCATTTGCAACATTACTCCATGCAGTTCCGTTGTAATATTGCCACTGATAAGGGCCAGTTGATGGGGTTGCGCTTACATTTAGTGTTGCACTTCCTGAAGAGCAAATTGACTGACTAGATGGCTGAGAATTAATGGTTGGAGTTGAACAAATTGAGTATGCACCACACAAACTTGTTGTTATTGGACAACCCAGAGAGGGCACACCAACTTTTATTCTGATGTTGTCCCATCTCGTGCTTCGTAAAGCATTGTCATCTGGAACACAGGCATAAATACCCATGATTGCCAAATTGTTTGATGTATAAGTTGCGTCAACATTTGCACCTTTGCAATGCGTATCATTTAGTGTTTGAGGATCACCTTTAGTTCCCCCATCGTTTCTAACGAAAAGTCGCCACTCATCGTTTGCCGGATTATATTGAACCTTAACACTGTACCAACTTGTTGTTAGATTCACATTATCCGAAATAATACACGAGGTAGTATTTGTACCATTCCAATTGAAAAACGTATAGTGGGGTTGATTATTTGTCGCACAATTGTTATCGGTTGTTCCACCATTGACACGAACTAGTTTTACATAATTTCCTGAGCCCGAAGCGTCGCCGAAAGTAACTGCATAACCCACCGTTGTGTAATTACACGAACGAAGTGTTGGAGAATCAAGTCCCAATACAAAAGCCCCCCCTGTAAAGCCAGCTCCTCCATTTGTTAACCCTTGTGGGGTTTCATTCGGAGAACGGAAATTAAATGTCCACTCAACAATATCCGTATTATTGGTGAATACTGTGGTAAAATTTGTAGTTTGCTCGTACAAACCACCCGGGGCTGTGTAGTAGTTATTTCCGGCCTTGTATAACATATTTGCCCCAAAACTTCTGTTTACGCCAAAAGTATTTTGAAGAACTGCCTCTTGATTGTTTATGTTCCAGGAAGGGCCAAAAGAATTCTCAAATTCTGTGTAGCGCCAGTTTGTATTGTTAGGAGCTGTTCCACTTATAAATGCGGTTGTTGTATTTGCACCACCATCCGTTCCACCGATGCTGAATAAATCCTCGTAGATGGTGATTTGAGCCTCAACAGAATTGGTTATTGCCATTAAAAATAAAGAGAACAGAATTGCAAAAATCGACTTGTTTACAAGTTGTGTCATTTGAGTCATAGTTTGTGACAGCAATTTACGTCAAATAAAACTTATACTAAAGTATAAATAGCGAATGTATATACGATGTATGATTCAATTTTAATATCATGCGTTTATTGTTCTTCATGATTCCCTTTCTATTTCCTTAACATGGAGAAAGCAAAAAAAAACAAAGCCCTCCAGTTGGAAGGCCTTTGACGGGTTGATTTACATGCAGCTGCAAATCAATTGACCAGGTGTTTGATCACTTTGGTTTTGTTTTGTTGATCTTTTACTTCGATGAAATACACTCCTGGTAGAAGTTTCTCGTTCATCATAAATACATTGATGCCCTCTTTCACCACGATTCGTTTTTGGAGCGTTATGCTACCAGTCGCTGTGTAGATGTTCATGTTCATTTCACCTTCCAACTCGTTGTCGTTGATGAGGACGTTAAATCCTTCGTTGCTCGGGTTTGGATAGGTTATGAATATTCCATTAGATGATGCTTCACACGAAACGGCAATTGGATCGTAGCGTTTGTTGGTTCCGTCGATATCCACTTGGTTTAGGCGGTAGTAGTTGAGTGCATTGCTAATTTGATCGAAGGTTTCGTAATTCAACAGCTCATGGCTATTTCCAGCAGCAGGAATGGTTTCAATCACTTGCCAATTTTCTCCATCTCTGGATTTCTCCACGTCAAAATGCGAGCTATTAAATTCGGAAGCCGTTTGCCACGATAGATATACATTACCATCTTCACAAGATCCAGAAAAAGAAACGAGTTCTACAGGGAGGGGTGCACTTCCGCCGCCCCCGCCAAATTCACTGAATGAGGTAAGACCATTCCAATATACAGTGCCAGAAGAAGAAGTTGGTGTAGAAGGAGATGCATAGGTTGTTGCTATTGTTGTCCCCTGTGTTGTGCCATTTTGTAATAAAGAACCGCTTGGTTTGTACCAAACACCTGAGCTTAGTTTTACTGGGTTTAGATCAAAACCGGCATCTCCGGTAAAATCTCCAGAAGCAAAACCGAGCTGAATATCATAAGTAGGACTTGTAATTCCTGTTGGCTCAACAAACCAGGATCTATTTAAATGGCAACTCATTGCATCACTCATTCCCGTAACTTTAGAGTTCTTCGTCCAAACTTGAATACTTGCATTTGATAAAGTACCACCCTTCATGACAACTGTCACAGGCGTGTATTTACTTCCCGTTCCAATAGGAAAGGAATAAGTAGCATTGGATGTTGAATTGACATTATGAATTAATTTTGAAGGCGTAGTAGCATCTAACGCCACGATGTATGAACTTGCACTACCACCTGTAATAGTTCCATTTGCTGAGGAGGTTCCCATAGTAAGCGTTTTGCTATTCATATCAAGAATTCCGCTTGTAAGGGTCAAGGTACCCGTAATGGTCATGTCTTTGGCTGCTGTTAGCGTTCCACCGGATTTATTAATAGTTATGTTTGAGAATGAGAGAGCAGAGGTGCCGTCGAGGGTTTGAGCTCCCCCTCCGTTTAATGTTAGAATTGCAGAACCAGGAGTGAATGTACCGTTATTTGTAAAATTACCCGCTAAACTATATGCTCCCGATCCAGAAACAGTTAATGTTCCGGAGGGGTTAATTGTTGTGTTTCCAGTAAATGTTTTCGCTCCAGTACCTCCAAGCGTTAGCGTTCCGGTAATTGAGGAGTTACCTGTAATTCCCAATGTAAAATTATTACCAACAGTCAATGTGCCACCTGTGACAGTAAGGTTTCCTGCCACCGTTGAATTCGCATCTGTTGTAGCAGTTCCAGAACAGTTTACAGTTAAGTTCCCAAATGTTTGACCAAAATTCGTAGGTGTTGTGGATGATGTACCCGTAATATTACATGTAGAGGCAGCATCCCACGTTGCGCTAGGTAAAGATTGTCCATTGCAATTATGTTGATAAGTACCCCCTGAAGCAACAGACATAGTTCCAGTTGTAGCTAAAGAAGTTCCAGTTCGAGTAAAAGTTCCATTAATCAATAAATCAGGAGTTGAGGTCCCAGCCGCAACAATAAAGGTTGTATTTGCACTTTGCACGAACGTTTTAGATGCTGCTACTACGCATTGTGCGTTAGAGCCAGCAACGTTGAATCTTATATTGTTTGATTGACCTGTACTTTCAATTGTTTGATTACCAGTTACTCCATTGAGAATAATATCAGTAATAACCGCAGATTGGCTAGCGGTTTCTGTAATTACGCCCCCGGTGTGAGAGAAGTTTGCTGCAACATATAGATATGAAGCAACAGAACTTGAAGCAAATGAACTTGATTCTTGGGATAGGTCTAAAGTACCACTACTCATATTAAAATTCCCATTAATATTGAGATTGTTTATTCTAGAGAAGCTAGTACCCTGATCAGAGTTAAGAATATAAGAGCCAGAGCTTAGTAAAAAATCTCCTGTAATATTCATACTTCCATCATTATAATAGTTTGATAAATATGCAGTTCCGTTACTTTGTGAATAATTACCTGAAATATTAACAGTTACATCATTACCAAGATTTGCCATGTAGCTAACTGATCCTGAACCAGAATGTACAATATTACCACCTACACTAATAGTTAATGCATTTGTTGAAGAAGAAACGCCAATAGATCCTGAAGAATTAAAAGTTAAATTTCCATTGATGGTAATTCCCGATCCTGATGTTCTCATAATAAATGAAGATGAACCATTGATAAACACATTTCCAAAAGATTCAGTAAACTCATTATCATTGACAGACTGATCAAGTTGTAGTGTTGAATTTGCATTCCATGTAGCCGTTGGAAGCGTACCACCTCCGCTAACATTATGAACATATTTCGCTCCTGAGGCAAAAGTTAAAGTGCCCCAGCTGTTCGCTCCACTTGTAGTTCTTGATATTGTTCCGTTATTTAAGACCTCTGTTGTTGGAGATGTTACAGTTAAAGCTCCAGGAACCGTGAAATTACACGCGTTGATTCCATCACCAATAATTATTTTGGAACCTGTTCCTGAAACGGTCCAATTTGCTCCAATTGTTGGAGTTGAATTATTTGATATGATGTAGCTGACACCATTTGAAGTAAAATTAGAAGGTGCAGTTCCGCTACCATCGGATTTAGACCCCCAAGAAGAAGTCAATTCCAAATTTCCTGTTGATTTTGAATAATAAATTGACGCAGGGACAATTTCACCCGTGCCCAATTGCATGGCGGCGCCGTATCCTGAAAAGGTGATTTGATCCAATTGCGCTGAGGTAAGCCCAGAGGCTGAGCTGCCTACATAAATTTTGCCGGCGGTACCAGTAGCACCCGCTGAACCTGTCCAGCCTGATATGGTTAATGTAGTACTTCCAGTCCAGTTGACCAAGTTACTTGCACTAAAGGTTAAAATGTGCGAGCCAGTGCCTAAATTAATAGAGGAGCTTGCAGATAAAGTCAAAGTTCCTAATGTTTCAGAATAGCCAGTTGAAGAGCCTGTGCTAAAAGTTCCACCACCTAAAATTAAATTAGATGAGTTCGAAATTCTTTCAGATGATGAAATTGATAAAATACCAGCATTAACCGTTGTATTACCTGTATACGAATTAGAACCAGAAAGTATCCAAGTTCCGGTATTTCCTTTTGTTAAACTGCCATTACCTAATATGCCTGTCACTGTTCCACCAACTCCTCCACGCAAGGTTAATAAATAGGCTCCTGATATTGTCCCAGCATTTGAAATAATTATCTCCCCTGCACCCGTTATTCTAGCATCAGAACCTAGAGTTATCAATCCACTATAAGTTGCCGAATTTACACTAGAATTATACAAGGATCCAGTTGTTGTCCCTATACCTGAACCATTAATTGTAAGAGGTTCAGCAATACCTAAAGTAAATCCATTTAAATCAAGTACAGCACCACTTGAAACCACAGTTCCTGAGGCACTAGTGCCCAATGGTGTATTAGTAGCTCCACCAGCGGCACCAAGCTTCAATGTTCCAGCAGAAATTGTAGTCAAGCCAGTGTAAGTATTTGATCCTGATAAAATAAGTGTCCCAGATCCAGCTTTTATAATAGCACCACTTGTGCTGTTTCCAGAATTACCTGTGATCGTCAATTCTGTAGCCGCTGTCGAAATTTCAATAGTACTTGTAGTGGACGCCGTTAAAGAAAACGCCCTATTTGTAGAAGCTGTTGATCCCATGTATTGCAAGGTGCCACCACCAAGAACTATATTTCCAACTGCATTCGTAGCTTGACCTAAATTACCTGCAACACCACCATTACCAATTGCTACTACGCTTAATGAACCGGCATTGATAGTTGTTACACCAGTATAGGTATTTGTTCCAGAGAGAGTTAATGTTCCACTTCCAGCCTTCGTTAAACCACCTGCACCACTAATTACACCGGTAGAAATAGCAGTTACATTAGAACCATCAACCGTAAGTAGATAACCTCCATTTACAATATTTCCAGTTAGTGTTAATCCACCAGAACCAGTTGATTTAGTAGTTGCGGCTGCCGTTAATGTGACTGGAACAGACAAAGAGGCAGGGCTTGCTGAACTATTAAATAAAGCCCCGGAACTACTTACTCCTATTCCGGCAATATCAATGCGCTGCCATGTTGAAAGCGTTTGTGCATTAATATCTAAAGCACCTCCTGAATTGACCTTAATAACGCTAGTTGATGAACCTGTCCAAGAACCTGTAACCTTGTATTGATGTCCATTTTGAATAATAAATGTTTGGCCGGCAGTGGTAAAAGACGACGGTGCTGAACCAGAACCATCAGTCGCTGAATTCCAATTTGATAATGATTGAGCATCAGCATTTACGCCAGCTGAGGGTTTAGAATAAAAGGTTGTGGGTGCTGCCGCAACCTGGGAAATTGTTATATCATCAATATGAATCCACCAATCACCAGTTGACCAAACAACCTCAAATCGAAGGTATGAATTTGACTGAGCTGTGTAAACAAAAGATGGAATATTGACCAAATTACAGACATCATTTCCTGCATCGTTACTTCCGTCAAGTGTAGAATTTGCAATATCTATCCATGTATTGTCACTTTGTCTCCACCATTGCCATTTCAATGTGCCCCAATTGACAGTTACAGCAGTTTGAGGGTTGTAGTTTACTAATTTATAACGATAAGAAATTGATACAGCACCTCCATTTGAAGCCCCTAAATCTGGTGACGAAGTAGTGCCGTCTGTAGAGGTATTATAAATATTTTTTCTCAAATTATAGTTCCCAGTCACACAAGTACTTTGATTATTGGCCGTTAAACAAGAGCCCCATCCTTCATTAGTAGATGATGTTGCTGAGCTTCCAAAAGTATAACTCTTACTAATTTGCCCCCACCCCTTGTTTACCAAAAGCGAAGTCAGAATTAAGAAGGTAGAAGTGAGAAGATTGAGAGTTAAGACTGAGCGTTGACCTTCTTCGCTAAAGCTGCGAAGCTTGAGAAATTTTGAAGATCGTGAGGTTTGAGGCTTAAGCTTTGGGCCTGAGGCCTGAAGCTTTGAAACAAACGAACTAAACAAATGTTGAAACATGGTTGACATGGGTCGTGAATTTGAGTGCAAAGTTCTTACAATTTACGAGCTAAACGAAGTATGTCCAATATACAGACGTACTACAAATTAAGTGCTTGGTTTGGAGATGTTAAGAAAGAGTTATACATTTGTTATACAAGGAGGGAGCGAATGTAGAATGCAGAATTTTGAAATAAGAGTTGGGGGTTGAGTATTAAATGAATGAATTAGATGAGGAGTTTTAGTCGAATTTTAAGTTTTTTGGAATTGAGAATGAAGCAACTTGTTTTGTTGCTACTAGTTTTGCGTTCTATTGACTCAGAAGCACAACAAAGCAATCCCTTACTCGATTGGGTTAAAACCCACGAGCATGTTCAACTCAAAACGTGTATCGACACCCTGCAAAAAAGCATTCATACAGCACATACACAAAAGCAGTATCGGGAAGAATCAAGTTACTTGCAGAAATTGTCGCATCTTTTTCTGACGCGTATCAAAAACTTCGATAAAACAATGGGGTGTATCGAGCAAATTAAAACGATAGCTAACTTATCAGGAAATCAAGAATTTTTGATTGATTACTACAACCAGCTAGGTGTGACGTATTACTACGAACAGCTCGACATGCCCAAATCATTTGAGTATTTCAAAAAGGCTCTCGAGCTGAGTAAGAAACTGAATATCGAAAAGAATATTTCACGTACACTTTCAAATTATGGATTGGCGTATTTGGAGAAAGAAAATTACGAAACCGCATTGACCTATTTCCGTCAAGCAATTGCATCGTACAAAAAAGAATACAATAAAGAGGGTACCATGGAATTTTACTCCAACATGGGCGTTGCTTTCATTTATGCTGAAAAATACGATAGCGCAACTTACTATTTGGATAAATCACTTCTACTAGCAAAAGAAACACCCGGGTTAGATGATGATGCGGAACGCTTGATGTACCTTGGTGTTTTTAATCAGGAAATTGGTAAAAATGATAAAGCCCTAGGATATTTACTTGATGCATTTAAACTCATCCAAAATTTGAGTTCTTTTCGTAGTAAAATTCTAGTTTGTGAAGGACTTGCGGATGCCTACGCAGGTACTGGGCAATACAAAGAAGCGCATGATTTTCGAAATAAAGAAAAATTATACCGCGATTCGCTGCGTATTGTAAGTTTGGAGGAAAGCTCTTTGTCATATAAGTACAAATCCGAATTAGACGACTTGAAAAATCGGAATCGAATACAACAAATTGAGAAAGATAAGGAAGGTGAAAGATTTCAGTTTTGGGTGGTTATTGGCATTTTAGCGATTATTCTGTTGACAGGATTTGTTATTTTCTTAGTATTTCGCCATAGATCCAATCAAAAACGATTATTCTTATTGAACGAGAAAGAAAAGCTTGAAAAAAATCAAGTAACCCTTGAATTAGAAGCCAATGAACGCGAAGTCGCAGCAAAATCAATGTTTCTTTTGGAGAAGGATAACTTGATTAATAATATTTCTGATAAATTGCGAGCCACCTTGCCCAAACTTGAAGGGGAATCCTATACAGTTGTGAATGGTTTAATCTCGGAGCTGCATTTTTCTATCAACAACAAGCGATGGGATGAGTTTGAATTGCGATTCAATAAAGTGCATCCAAATTTTATCCATAACCTTGAGAAAAAGCACCCGAAACTCAGCAACAATGAGCGTAAACTCTGCGCCTTTCTATTGATGAACATGAGTTCGAAAGATATTTCTTCTATTACCGGTCAAACTGTTCATAGTATTAACATTGCGCGAAGTAGGTTGCGCATTAAACTGCAATTAGTTCATTCTGGAGAAGACCTTTCCTCTTTTTTAGGAAGATTTTCAACCTAAACTGCGAATGACTTCCATCAATCGCTTAACTTTCTTTTCGTCTACCCGAAGAATAGTCTCGGAAAAAGCAGATTCTTCGTCCAGGAGCACCTTAGTGGTTCCTGAAAAATGAATAGAAGTTGCATTTGCTTCAGTAATGAGGCGTCGGACGTTATTTATGTTCACTCCTCCCCCAGGCATAACCTCTATTATTCCTTTTGCAAAGGATATCATTTGTTTCAACATTGGAAACCCTGCATCTACGTTGGAGCAAAATCCAGATGATAAAATTCTATGGTATCCAAGTTCCATGAGTTCATCCATTGACCTTTTCCAATCAATACTCTCGTCAATTGCACGGTGAAAAGTAAGTGGCATAATACCACTAATAGATTTTACTTCTTTTAAAAATAAACCATCTAATTCAAAATTCTCTTGAAGAGCACCGATTGTAATGCCTGCAGCGCCATTCTCTCTGAAATAAGAAACGTCATTCAACATCACTTTTTTTTCGTCTACACTGTAACAAAACCCTCCTGCTCGCGGCCTAATCAATACATGAGTTTCTACACCTAAATCTTTGGCTAGTTGAAATAGACCCGGTGAAGGCGTCAATCCTCCTTGATCTAAATCCTGACAAAGCTCCACACGCGTCACGCCAATAGTTGCAGCGATGAGTAATGATTCAACAGAAGACGCGCAAAGTTCGACAGCGATGGAATTAGTCATATCAACCAAAATTCGTCATTTTTTGAAAGTTAATCGTTAAACGAAGAAAAAAAAGGGGCTATTTTCCCTATATTTGTATGTAGTAGTAAAACGAATATGGCGACTAAAACCTCAGAACAACCAGTTCAGCAAATGAAATTTAACGAATTCAAACAACAAGTCTTAGAAGACTTTCGATTGGCATGCGAATCAAGAGAAGCTTCACTTCTTGGTCGAAAAGAAGTTCTTACCGGAAAGGCAAAATTTGGAATTTTTGGAGATGGCAAAGAACTTGCTCAGATCGCTCTTGCCAAGCAATTTCAGAAAGGTGATTTTCGTTCAGGTTACTACCGAGATCAAACGATTATGTTGGCCATTCATGAGTTGACTATTCAACAGTACTTTGCTGGCCTTTATGCGCACACGGATGTTGACGTTGAACCTTTGTCTGCTGGTCGTCAAATGGGTGGTCATTATGCTACAAGAAATTTAGATAAAGAGGGTAATTGGAAGAACTTAATGGAGCAACGTAATAGTTCTTCTGACATCTCCCCAACTGCTGGTCAAATGCCTCGATTGGTAGGATTAGCGCAAGCATCAAAAGTATACAGAAATAACTCCAACCTTCATACAGAAACCTTTCAAAAATTTTCAAATAAAGGAAATGAAGTAGCTTTTGGAACAATTGGTGATGCTTCAACCTCTGAAGGTCCTTTTTGGGAATCTATAAACGCTATGGGTGTGATGCAAGTACCTGTGGTTATGTCAGTTTGGGATGATGGATATGGAATTTCAGTACCACGTGAATACCAGACCACGAAGGGTAGTATTTCAGAGGCCTTGGCGGGAATGCAGCGAACAAAGGAGAAACCCGGATATGAAATATTTGTTACCAAAGGTTGGGATTACCCACATTTGTGCGAGACCTACGAAAAGGCAGTAAAACTCGCGCGCGAGGAACATGTTCCTGTTTTGGTGCACGTTCAAGAAGTAAATCAACCACAAGGTCACTCTACTTCTGGTTCGCATGAGCGCTACAAGTCTGCAGAACGCATGCAATGGGAAAAAGATTATGATTGTATCACAAAATTTCGTGAATGGATCCTGGCTTTTAATGCAAATGGATTGACTATTGCTGATGATGCTCATTTGGACGACATTGCCAAGGAAGCCAAAGAAGCGGTGCGACAAGCAAAAAATGATGCTTGGAAAGCTTTTACCTCAGAAATTAAAAAAGATATTGACGGATTACTTCCCATTTTACGTTCACTTGGTCAAACCTCTGAAATAGGAACATCCATAAACGCTATTGCCGATGAGTTGGAAAAAGCTTTTGAACCGATACGAAAAGATGTATTGGGATATGCTCGAAAAGCACTTCGTATAGCCATTCACACTCAGTCTCCATCGAAAAAATCCTTACAGGAATGGATTCAACAAGCCCTTGAAGCCAATTTTGATCGTTACAGTTCCGTATTATATTCCGCTTCCGCACATGCAGCCACCAAGGTAAGCGGAATTGCACCTGAATATTCTGGTGATTCAAACATGGAGGATGGCAGAATTATTTTACGTGAAAACTATAGAAAATTACTTGAAAAATACCCTGAAGTTCTTGTTTTTGGCGAAGATGCCGGTAAAATTGGAGGTGTAAACCAAACATTAGAAGGCCTGCAAGAACTGTTTGGAGAAATTCGCGTTTTTGACACCGGAATCAGAGAATGTACGATTATTGGTCAAGGCATCGGAATGGCGATGCGCGGGTTACGTCCCATTGCGGAAATTCAATACCTCGATTATTTACTATATGCCATTCAAGTTCTTTCTGATGACCTAGCCACCGTACAATATAGAACAAAAGGTGGTCAAAAAGCCCCACTTATTATTTCTACAAGAGGACATCGATTAGAGGGGATCTGGCACAGCGGATCTCCAATGGGAATGATCGTTAATGCCGTTCGAGGGATACATGTTTGTGTTCCTAGAAATATGACAAAAGCTGCAGGATTCTACAATACTTTACTTAAAGGGGACGAACCATCTATCGTGGTGGAACCACTAAATGGATACAGAACAAAAGAAAAAATGCCAATCAATATTGGTGACTTCTGTGAAGCATTAGGTGTTCCTGAAATCGTAAAAGAAGGTAAGGACTTGACAATAGTATCTTATGGCTCTACGTTTAATTTATGTCAGCAAGCAGCAGAAACCATAGAAGAATTTGGAATATCAGTTGAACTAATAGATGTTCAAACGTTACTTCCATTTGACGTTCATCACCTAATAGCCGAATCTTTGAAAAAGACCAATAGACTTCTAATTGTTGACGAAGATGTAAGTTCAGGAGCAAGCGCCTTTATTTTGGATAAAATCATGGTAGAACAAGGAGGTTATTATCACTTAGATTCCAAACCTGTAACATTAACAGCAAAAGACCACAGACCTGCCTACGGAACCGATGGCGACTATTTTTCTAAGCCTAGTATTGATGACATTATCGAAACAGCTTACAGTATAATGCAAGAGGTCGATCCGGTAAAGTTTCCCGCGTTATATTAACCGATTGATTTTAGCTTGGGCTTAAAATTATCGAAGATGGTTAAGAATAACATCAATAAAACCTTATGTTAAAAGGTAATCGCATTTGCACGCCTGACATGCTTTCAATTTTCTTCAATTCTTTGTAGTAAGTCAATAATTCTTCAGGAAGTTGATTAGCTGAAGACTCTTCCTTTTCGTCCTCATCTTTTTCGTTTTCATCTTCTAGAAAATCCATTAATTTGTCAGCAAAATCTTTTTCCACCAGCGGATAATACAATACTTCGTCTTTATTTCCGTTCACCAAATTTGCTGCGTAAGCTATGGCTGCCGTTAAACCACCAATTTCATCAACCAAGCCAATTTTAACTGCATCAGATCCGGCCCATACCCTTCCTCTTGCCACCTTGTTGACATTTTCTTTCGTCATTTTTCTTCCTGTCGCTACCTTCGAAAGGAAATCATCGTAAATTTCGTCGACTTCTGCTTGGGTTATACTCAATTCCTCCTTGGTTAGCTTGCGGTTTAAGGACAAGGAACCGTGTTTATTTGTCGAAACGCGATCAAAGGTTATTCCCAATTTATTTTCCAACATTTTACCAGTGTATGGAATCATCCCAAAGACTCCAATTGACCCGGTAATAGTACTGTTTTCTGCAAAAATCCGATGAGCAGGTGCCGCTATATAATATCCTCCTGAAGCTGCCACGTCGCCCATTGAAACAATTACTTTCTTTTTTGCCTTGGTAAGCTCCACTTCACGCCAAATTTCGTCACTCGCTAATGCACTTCCTCCCGGACTGTTTATCCTAAAAACCACAGCTTTAATATTGTCCTCCTCTCGAACTTTTTTCCAAAGTTTACATAATTTTTCAGAGGCAATTCCATCACCGTCACGTGAAATATCACCCTCCGCAACTATCACAGCTATTTTCGGCTTTTCAATTTGTCTAGTTTCTTGGTCTTCAAAAAAGAAATACTTTCCATATTTTTCTACGGCAAGAATATTCAAACTACTAGGGTTGTCTACACCTACTTTTTTCGCTAGGACCTGCATCACTTCATCCTTATATTTCACTCCATTGATAAACTTAAATTTTACGGCATCTTGCATCCGTCGCAACGACAAACTATCCGCATATATATTCAGTTTTTCAACACTAATACTTTTATCTTTTGAAATGTCTTGGCATATATCGCTCCAAATTGAATTCATATAGGTTTTTGTTTGAAGCCTACTTGAATCACTCATTTCTTTTCGAAAAAACGGTTCAACAGCACTTTTAAAATCATTGTTCTTTCCACGAATGACTTCAACTTCGACATCCAATTTTTCCAAAAGTCCAGTATAAAACATGACTTCTCCACCTAATCCTGTCCATTGAAAAACTGTTGAAGGAAAACCATACACTTCATTCGCGGCAGAAGAAATGTAATATGTTTTCTGAGACACATATTCTCCTGATAAATAAGCTACTACAAATTTTCCGCTTTTTTCAAATTCATCGATTGCTTTACGAATTTCTTTGGCAGTTGAAACGCCGCAATTCACATCACCAAGCTCTAAAAACAAACCTTTAATTCTATCGTCATTCTGAGCTTTTTTCAATCCATATAAAATATCTGGAAGACCTTTTTTTTGTTTAAAAGAGAAGGTGCTAATTGATAAATCACTCGAGCTTTGTTCCGCAATTTCACCTTCTAACTTCATGTGTAAAACCGTATTATCTTTCACTTCTAATTCACTGTCACCCATCCCGAAGAATAACGTCAAAACACCAAAAAGTGATAACATATATATTACCGTGGAAATTATTCCTCCGATTACCACCGCCAAAAAGCTAGGCCAAAATATTTTTCCGAATTTGATTTTTCCTTCAGTCATGTTAGAACAGATTACCTAAGCGCAAACTTGAATTCACCAAATTCATTTTCAACGAAAATCTTATTTCGCGACCATATTGATTAAATTGCAATGCTTCCAAGGCGTTTCCGGCACGATAAAGTGGGAAATACACGCTTAAAACAGGTCCTAATTTCATTCCAACTCCTGCATTCAAGGCTGTTTTGTTACCAGCGATTCCTGCATCCACAAAAACACCAAACAATTTAGGAATATAAGGTATCTCCGAGTAAATACTTACAGTTGACAAATTCTCAAAACGCTCATTTTGGTCATTCGCCGTATTAAAACCTCCCATGTTATTCATACGTTGATTGCTCCATAATCCGTTAGGTTGAAATCTTCCAAAATAATATTCTTCCATATAAATATCTTGATCACCCATAGCGCCACCAAAGGAATACAAAAATGACGATTGATCTGTATTTGTTGCCAAATTCCAACCTGTAAAGGCACGAACCTCCATCCAACGTTTTTGTTTGTTTCGTAAATAGCGCCATTTGTACTTCATTTCAGTTTGAACACGGTTCATAGAAACATTTGGTTCAAAATAATCTATTAAGTCGTCGACACGATTTCTATTTGCATATTCATAGCGAACTTTCCAATCAAAACGATGATCTGTTAAATTAACATTGTACGAATATTGCAGAAAACCTCCTAGCTGTGTGAATCCGTTCATTCCGTAATCATCCTTTCTAAATGAACCTTGCACCAACACATCATGTGAGGTAGGACTCGCCTCTCCACGATTTCCTAAATTCAATTTGAGATAAGGCGCCAAAGACACTAGTTGCGCGTCCTTAGAATCTCCAGTTCCGAAATGACGTAACGACATTCCAAGTTTGGAGGATTTAATCCGTGTTGCCGGTAAAAAAGTGTAAATAAACTCTGCCATACCAACTGGTCGCAATCTTTCTGTTGAAAATTGAGGAGCAAAAACAAATTGAAAAGGTTTAAATGGAATACCAAGGTTGTGAATTGCACCTCCAATCATAAATCCATCGTATGCATTTCCACCGATGGTTGGAGTCCAGAAGAAGTTTGTTTTATTTATATCGTGATCGCCGATTAAAAACTCACCTTTCAAAGGCTCGCAGAATGGGAATAGTTTCTTATTCCAATGGTTATTCGAACGTTTCAATTCAGGAATATCTTTACTTACATCTATAGAAAAACGAGAATAATTTGTGCCGTTAAAAGTTATGATAGATTTCTTTGCTGGCTCCGCCCATTTGGTCTCCACTAACATACTATCTCTATCCTTTTTATCTATAAAAGCATTCACCTCTATGGGCCCTTGCACTTGTCCTACGTTTTTGACGGTTACTTGCGTCGTATTGGTAAGTTTATCCATTTTAACGCGCTGAATTTTGTAATCTATATGTCGCGTCGTTTGAATTAAATCTGTGAACAACCAACTCAGGTTTTTACCTGTTGAAGATTCAATTAATTTCTTCATATCTTCAGGTTGTGGGTGCTTGAATTTCCATTGCTCATAATATTCATGCATGGCCTTGTCAAAAAGCTCCTCTCCAAGATAATCTTTAAGGTAGAAAAACACCAACCCAGTCTTCTGATACATAATAATGCCATAATTTGCCGAGGTGAAAGCTGCAGAATGGGTTTCAATAGGTTGATCCAAACCGAATCCAGCAATAGCGCGGTAAGAAATATCTCCCATATCATGGTGATCTAGATCGTCAAGGTGGAATTTTCCATTTAATACCATGTCTGAAAATCGCGTATTGTTCGGATATTTCGTTTGGATATAACGCATTTCATTTAAGGTATTCATTCCTTCGTCCATCCAACCATGAACACGTTCATTTGAACCAAGTATTCCATAAAACCAATTATGTCCAACTTCGTGAACAATTACAACTTCCAACTCTTCTTTTGAAGAAGCGTTTCCAATTACAGTTACGTTTGGATATTCCATACCGCCTCCTGCCGAAATAGTTCCATCCACAGCCGTAACTTGATTGTAAGGATAATCGCCGTTCCAAAGTGAATAATAATACGTTCCATCGTTAATGTATTCAATCGCATGTTGCCATGTCTTGACATTTGACGGCACAAACATGGCCCATGATGTAACCTTACGTTTACTTTGAGGTAGTTCAACTTCACCCTTTAGCACTGCATAGCGCTTATCGGCAAACCACGCAAAATCGTGTACATTATTCTGCGTGTAGCGAATTGTTTTCATGTTGGGAGAGGAGGGCGGAAATTCTGATGCTTTTGTTTTTGAGAGGGTTAACAAATCTCCAATGCCAGATGCTGTTTCTTTCGCCTTTTTAGATAAGAAATCAAGCTCACTTTGTGTTTGTAAATCACCAGTGGCACCAACTACATAATTTTCAGGTAAAGTAATCGTAACGTCAAAAGAACCGTATTCAGAGTAAAATTCACCTTGATTTAAATATGGGATTTGGTTCCAACCATTTTTGTCATAAACCGCGGGTTTTGGATACCATTGCGTAATTTGATAAGACTGACCAACATGTCCAAGACGAGAAATTTCTCCCGATGGAATTTTAACCTTGAACGGGGTTTCTATGGTAATCCGTTCTCCTGGCCTTAAGGGTTTAGCCAACTGTAAAATACAAATATCCATATGCTCTGGATCATAATCCCATTTGAGCATCGAACCTTCGGATTTGAAATTCAACGAATCAATCCATCCGAGATCACTTTCTGGACCATAAAACAATTCTGTTTGGCCATTTTTATACAATTGTTTGGCTAAAGCACTATTACGATTGCGGTAGGCATTAGGCCATAAATGAATATAAAGTTTCTCGAGAACATTTGGCGAATTATTGACATACTCCATGGATTCAAAACCTCTCAGGAAGTGATTTTGGTCGTCAAGAGAAACGTTTATTTTGTAATTCACCTCTTGTTGCCAATAATCTTGCGTAAAGGCCAATTTCACACTTAAAATCAATCCTATTACTAGAATACTTGTGATTTTTTTTCTCATTACCTATTTTTTTTACAAATGTAATCTTTTGACGATTCATCTCAAGATTTGTTACTTCTATAAAAATAAAAAGGCCTTCTTTTCAGAAGACCTTTTTCTATAAATCATTAATGAAAATTATTTAATTACCTTAAATTCTACCCGCCTGTTTTTGGCTTCTTTCACATCGGCATCGTCATCCTCAACAATGTCTGAACTTGCTTGTAAACTGCTTTTGTGAGAAGCTTTCAAACGAGACGCATCAATTCCATTCTTTACTAGGTAGTTAATAACCGCTTTAACACGTTCTCTGTCTAAATCTTTATATTGTTCGTCTTGTGCACCGGCTTCATCTTCTTTAACATCTGTGTGACCAATCACTTCTATAGAGATTTTTGGATCTTTCTTCAATGCTTCCAAAATAAATGAAAGATTATCTGTAGCATTAGAAGTAAATTTAGCCTGTCCACCTCGGAAGTGAACTTGATGTGCTTCTACCTTTTGAGACAAGGTCATTTTCTCGTCTAGCTCAATAGGCTTGTTATAAATTACAGGAGAAAATGACTCTTCTAAGTTAACCACAACCGGTTTATAACATTCACATTCTTCTTCTTTATCAATCAAACGAATAACAACATTATCTATGTAATAGTATGCATGATTCATTGCTTCTACTTCTGATTCTTTTGGTTTTTTTACCGATTCAAATTTCCATGGCGTATCAGTAGATGTATATGCTTGATTGGATTGAAAATTCCCGATACTAATATATTTCTCATCTCCCTTTGCTACATAAACATTACCGACTTTCTCCCATCCAAAAAATCCTTTGACGATTCTTCTTGGAACTCTGTCTTTTGTAGGATTTAAAACCAAATGATCATCGGTATCACCAACCTTTGGGGGCTCTGCACCAAATGGACTTTTAGAGAAATACAATCCTAAATTGTTAATTGCATATTTCGAGCTTTCAGCTAAAGAAGCATCGTAAGAAACGCAATATTTCAAACCTTTTTTGAGTGTTACCGTTTCCTTACCTTTTTTCAAAGCAATAGTAATATAACTCCGCTCCATGTTACCATTTTTCCCTGGTTTGTATGCGATTACACCAGCATACGAATCACCTTGACCATCTTTTGGGTTTTCAGAGCCAAAAACATTATTAGGTATACCAACATCACCTGAGGCATCTTTCATAAAGAGATCTGCTTTTACTTCCATGGTTGAGAGTACCTCTCCTTCCAACATTTCAACTGCACCTAATTCCGTAACTGTTTCTTTATCCTTAGTGTTTTCAAAAGTCATTTTGAATACCTCTTTTTCATTCCCTTTTCCTTTTTGTGCAAAGGAGAAGCTTGTCATTCCGGTGGCCAAAACAACCGAAAACGTCGCGAGGGTTACATACTTACAATTCATAATTTTTAACGGTTTTAATAAATACTTTCACCTTTTCAGGGTCAATATCTGGATAAACTCCATGACCCAAATTTACAATATGTCTTTGACTTTTAAAGGATTTCAACATATTTATTGTTTCTTTCTCAATTAATTCATTGGAACCATACAACACGCAAGGATCTAAATTTCCTTGTAATGTCTTTGTTTCACCGACCAAATTTCTTGCAACGTGAACATCCATATTCCAATCTAATCCTAACGCAGTACATGGTAATTTAGAAATATCGTCTAAACTCGCCACTGCACCTTTGGAGAAAACTGTTAAAGGAACGCCTTCAAATGCCTTTACAATTTTATTAATGTAATAAACACCGAATGTTGCGTACTGATCACGTCCCAAAATTCCCGCCCAAGAATCAAATATCTGTAGCGCGTCCGCTCCAGCATCCAACTGTCCTTTTAAATAGTCAATTGTCACATCCGAAATGCGGTTTAGCAATTCATGTGCCAAATCGGGTTTTGTGTACAATAGTTTCCTTGATTCAGAAAAAGTTTTCGATCCTCTACCTTCCACCATGTAACACAAAATTGTCCATGGAGCACCAGCAAAACCAATTAACGGCACGCGTCCATTGAGCTCTTTTTTAGTAAGCTTCAAAGCTTCAAAAACATATGAAAGGCGATCGTAAACATCAATTTTTTTATCGAGCAAAGCAAATTGTTCTTCTGTTCGAATCGTATTTTCGAACCAAGGTCCTTTTTGTTCAATCATTTGATAAGGCAATCCCATTGCTTCTGGAACCACCAAAATATCTGAAAAAATTATGGCAGCATCGACTCCTAAAATATCTACCGGTTGAATAGTTACTTCAGCTGCAAATTCAGGTGTTTCCACTAATTCCTTGAATCCTCCCATTTTAGAACGAACAGCTCTGTATTCAGGAAGAATTCTTCCGGCTTGACGCATTAACCAAACAGGATAACGGTCTAATTTCTCCCCTCTGTGGGCGCGCAGGTATAAATCATTTTTAAAAGACATGGACACAAAGATAAGGAATGATCATGTAAAGTATGAATCTACAATTCATAGAATCTACCATTGGATTTCTTTTTTTCCTAACATTCGCAAAAACTCGTTCGTTTTTGAAAAATGTTTACAGCCAAAAAAACCTCTATGACTCGATAGAGGAGATGGATGCACACTCGTGAGTACTAGGTGTTTTCTTTTATCGATAAAATCAGCTTTTGCGATCGCTTTAGATCCCCAAAGTATGAATACGATTCCCTCCTTCCTTTCATTTAATTTACGAATCACCGCGTCGGTAAACAATTCCCAACCTATTCCTTTGTGACTATCTGGTTTTCCTTCCTCCACTGTCAAAACGCTATTCAAAAGAAAAACTCCTTGTTTCGCCCAACGAACTAAATTTCCATTTTCGGGAATTGCAGAACCGCAATCATTCGCAATTTCTTTAAAAATATTGAGTAGGCTTTTCGGAAATGGTCTTACATCAGTTTCAACTGAAAAACACAATCCATGAGCGTGACCTTTGGTTGGATATGGATCTTGACCAAGGATTACCACATTAACTTGTTCAAATGGACACGCATCAAATGCCGCAAAAATCTCGTTACCTTTTGGGAAAATTCTATTCGGAAATTCTTGATAAAGAAGTTTTACTCTTTGAACCAATTCTTGGAATGATTTTTTTTCAAATTCCTCATTCAGAACATTTTTCCAAGACTCATCTATTTTAACATTCATTTTAATCAGCCATATCAATTAGAGCTGTCCATAACGTTATTCTACCTTGATCCATTCTTGGCCAAATTGGCCTAACCGTTCCGTTATGAGCAGCAATTCCGAGGTAGTCACCAAAAAACTTTGACCCGAGGGGTTGGAAAGGACTTGTTGAGATCGTAGTTTCGTTGAAAGTTATCCCTCCATCTTTACTTACCGTCCAAATTACATCTGTTTTTAAAGATCCTGGCTCGTATTTACTTCTATCGTAATATACAAAATGTAAATCGCCATTCGATTGATCTACCGTTAAACAGGTAAGAAATTGATGCGTCTCTCGAGTTTCCTTATTCACTTGAATAGGGCCTTGCCAATGCTCTCCATTATCGGTTGAAAACATTAGAAAAATATCCGTGTCGTTTTCTCCATTTCCTTGATCGGCCCAATTCAGGTAAAGCGTACCATTTCGAGTACCTCCCGATTGATCGGAAACCAAAAACGGAAGACCATTCGCACGGTAAAAACCTGGAACTTTTATATCCCAACCTCCCGGATGATCAATAATTTTCCGTTCTTCCGGAAGCCAAGTTTTTCCTTCATCTAAAGAGCGTTGCATCATCAATCCTCTAGGACCTGTCCATGTCACAACGAGCGCATTGTCTTTTCCAAATGCTGGAACTGCACCTTCAACGGTATTGTCCCCATCCAAACAATCACCACCGTACTTAGATATTCTCTTCGGTGTAGACCACGTAAGCCCTTGATCCGTAGATTTTGAAAACATAATAAATGAACTATCTTTTGGATTGGAAGAGTCGTATGCATCAAATTGAGTCCAAGTCATAAACAAATGATTGGTTTCAGGATGAATGGTAATCCAATGCTTATCTTGAACTTTTGAGCCATTTGGCGATGGAAAAGATCCTTTTGAAAAAGTTCCAGCAATCTTATCTGAAAATTGACAAACAATACGGTCTAAATGTGAGGTTTTTTTATAGCTGGCCAAATGGAAATAATAAATACGTCCCTTGCTGTCGATTTTCATTACAGGATCTCCAAAAACACCAAACTTACTTTTCAATTGTTTACTTTTCCATGACTTTCCTCCATCGGTAGAATAGTGATACCCATCAAGAATAGAGCCCGCTACCAAACGCTCGGTATTCAATTCATCGATAGCAATTGAGGGCTCACAACCTGAATACGTGTAATTTGACTTTGCTAAGGGTATTCGTACATTCTCATAAGACACTTGAGCACTTATCTTATGATTTAAGAAAATAAAATGACTAACGAAGCCAATAATTATAAAGTGACGCATTTGAAGAGTTTGAATTTGCACTGAATTGAAATTGTGGTTTGACGTGTAGAGAATTATTAATCGATATGGAGAATAATTTCTGATCTCTTGATATCAACAATTCGGCCTTGCCTGTTGCTCCCATTTCTGAAATAATATCCTCTAAAAAATATTGGTCAGCTCTATACCCATTGCAACCTAAAATTTCGTCGCCAACAGATAACCCACTGACTTCCGCAGCTGAATTAGCTCGAATTGACTTTACCGTAACATTTCCACCATTAGTTGTGAAGGCAGCACCAAAAGAAAAGGTCTCGGTAGTTGCATCCTTGACAGAAACACCAACTTTTTCAAAAATACTGGCATACGGTATAATCTCTGTTCCGTTAATATACTTTTCAAAAAAACTTGTCAAGTCTCTACCCGTAAATTGCTCCAAAGTTATTTTCAGTTCATTTTCTGTAAACCCACGCTTTTCTTCCACAAAGTACACCATGTATAGGTATTGTAAGGCATGATCTAAACATTGCTTACCCTTAGAATGCTCAATAATCATAGCATCAAAAACCGAGGCAAGCAAGGCGCCTCTTGAATAATATGTCATAGTGGTATTTGCACTGTTTTCATTTGGTCGGTATGCCTTTATCCATGCATCAAAACTAGCATGAGCAACTGGCTGTGTTCGGGCACCAACAGAACCCTCTACATAATTTGCAAGGCCTTGTATTTTGGACAACATCGTTTCTTTCGAATAATATCCTGCCCTTCTCATCAAAAGTTCATCGTAATAAGACGTAAATCCTTCCATTACCCACAGTAAAGTGGTGTAGTTTTCTTCACCATAATTAAATGGACCAAGCTCGATGGGGCGAATCCTTTTTACATTCCATAAATGAAAATACTCGTGGGCAACTAAGTTTAAAAATCCATAATAGTCATTTCCATATTGCCAGCGATTAACACTCAATACCGTGGAATTTGTATGTTCTAAACCTCCTTGACCATCGGAAACATTATGAATGATAAATACATATTCTTTGTTTGGATTGAATCCAAAAACGTCGGTACATTTTTGAACCACTTTAGCCATATCAACTTTAAGTTTTTCAACTGAATAATTACCTTCTCCGTACATAGCTACGGTATGTTTAATTCCTGCAGCTTCAAAAGTAAATTCCTCTTGATTCCCAATTTCTATGGGACAATCTACCAATTGATCGTAATGTTGAAATTCATAAGATTTTTGACCATCGGAAGCTTTAGAAATATTCGTGGATTCCAAGGCAGTTGTAACCTTTTTAAACGAACTATGCGGATATATTATCAAGCTACCCTTTTTATTCATCAATTCCTCCACATACATGAATACACCCGAACCACTCACAAATCCATGGGTTAGGTCAAGAAAAGAGGTGCGAACTGAAAGTTCAAACGCATACACTTCATATTTAATTTTTACAAATGAAGCATTGTTTGAATGTATGGTCCATTCATTCTTTTTCTTCTTTTCAACGCGGATTTCTTTTCCTCTAGAATCGAAAGCTTTTACCAGATTGATGTTCTTCGAAAACTCCCGAACCAAGTACGAACCCGGAGCCCATACAGGTAATTTAACATCAAATGCAGTTTTTTTAAAATCTTCCACATCCATTTCTACTTGAAAATAATGGTTTTGTGGTTGTATCATTCTAAGATGATAGTTGACTTTTTGAGAAAAAACGCCACTTGCCGACAATAGAAAAATTATAAATATTAAACGTCTCATTGCACCTTTATTTTTTCAGCCACAGATTTGGCGATAGTAACTAATTCACTGACTTCTTTGCTTCCGTATGCAAGAGCTACACCCATCCTTCGATAGGGTCTTGCACTTGGTTTTCCAAATATTTTAAAATCGGTATTTGGAACCTGGGCAGCCTCAATCATTCCATCATAACTTGGAAATGCTGCAGACTCATGATGCGCGAGGACCACGGCACTTGCTCCGTTGCGTTCTAAGTTAATCGAAGTTATTGGAATTCCAAGTATAGCACGCGCGTGCAGTTCAAATTCTGAAAAATTTTGGGTTCCAGCCAAAGTTACCATCCCTGTATCGTGGGGCCGTGGGGATAATTCCGAAAAATAAGCACCTTCCTTGGTAATAAAAAATTCTACGCCCCAAATTCCCCATCCTCCAAGGGCTTTGGTTACCCGTGATGCCATTTCCTCAGCTTCTCTTAAATGAATTTCTTGCATGGGCATGGGCTGCCAGCTTTCTTGATAATCTCCTCGTTCTTGCCGGTGTCCGATAGGTGGACAAAACAACGTCTCTCCATTCATTTGAGTAACCGTCAATAAAGTTATTTCATAATCGAAATTAATGAATCCTTCCACAATTACTTCTTTTAAATCACCTCTTGAACCCTCAAGTGCATAATTCCATGCTTTTTCAATGTCCTCGGGAGACTTAATAACACTCTGGCCTTTTCCTGAACTAGACATCAATGGTTTAACAACACAAGGAATGCCTGTAAATTCAATTCCTTCAATCAATTCTTCGTAGGTGGTGGCGTATCGGTAAGGAGCAGTTCTAACGCCGAGTTCAATAGCAGCTAAATCTCTAATTGCTTTTCGATTCATCGTGAAATTTGCAGCTTTTGCACTTGGCACTACTTGAATACCAGCAGCCTCGTAATCATAAAACCTTTCTGTACGAATGGCCTCAATTTCAGGAACAATCAAATCTGGTTTATGTTTATCCACTAAAGCATCCAACACTCTAGCATCTAACATGTTAACAACCTCATATTCATGCGCCACCTGCATCGCTGGGGCTCCCAGATAACTATCAACAGCGACAACATATTGCCCCAAACGTTGACATGCAATCACAAATTCTTTTCCCAATTCCCCAGAACCAAGTAATAAAATTTTCTTCCTCATAAAACAAATATAACGATTCATCTACTTTTGAAAGATGCAAGATTCGAATTAAAATTTCAACTTTTCTAAAAAGGAAATAATTCTATTAACTTTGAATTAATGTCTGATTTAAGCAACGGTAATATTCTTTTCAGTTTCGAGACCATCACCTTGGAAGAAATGGATCGTGTGAAATTAATGAATCGCACAGACACTAAGTTTGCCTTTCATAGCGACCGACTCCCCACATTTTTGAATGAACTTAAAGAATTTTACAAGGTATTGACAATTCATGGCACCAATATATCAAAATATGAAAGCTTATATTTTGATGACCACCAATTTAAGTTTTTTAAAGATCATCACAATGGAAAAGGAGATCGTTTTAAAGTTCGAATTCGCAAATACGTTGAGTCGAACTTATTTTTCCTTGAAATTAAACACAAAGTCAAGGGTAGAACAGATAAAAGGCGCATTTCAATGGAAAATTTTCATTCGAACTTTGATGGTAAACACAAAGAATTCATCTTTAAACAAATGAATGAAGACATTGAGCTTCAACCTACCATTTGGAATTCATTCCAGCGTATTACCTTAGTGAATAAAGTATTGAACGAACGGCTCACCTTAGATTTAAACATAGAATTTCATTTTGAGGATGCCGAAAAGAAATTCCCGCATTTGATTATCGCCGAATTAAAACAGGAAGAATTGAATCGAAATTCCCCGTTTTACGTACTCATGAAAAAACATTTTATACGACCATATAGACTAAGTAAATATTGTTTGGGCTCAGTAGAACTTTATGGTGAAGAAAAACTTAAATTTAACCGCTTCAAAAAACGATTGCTTTTTTTGAATAAAATTGAAAATAATGAACACTAATTTAATTCTATTTATTGAAAATCTAGACGTTACCTGGTATAACGAAGATCTCTACATGTTGATGCTAAGAATGTGTGTAAATCTGTTCTTTTTGACCATTATAATTCGCTACTTATACTACCCAAAAACCAAAAGAAAAGATTATTTATTTACCTATTACCTAATCGGAATGATCACTTTTTTTCTGTGCTTTGGCTTGAAAAAGTTGGATATTGATACCGGTATGGGGCTTGGTCTTTTTGCCATCTTCGGCATAATTCGTTACCGAACAGACGCTATCGAAATTAAAGAAATGACCTATTTGTTTTTAGTTATTGGGATCAGCGTGGTAAATGCGTTAGGTATGAATAAAGTAAGTGTAGCTGAAATTGCCATTATAAATGTTGCAACGGTTCTACTAACCTTTGTTTTGGAGCGACTTTGGTTGATGAAGCATGAAACAAGAAAAACCATAAACTACGAGCGAATTGATTTAATAGTACCCGAAAAATATGAGGAAATGAAGGCAGACTTGGAAAAAAGAACTGGTCTAAGTATCAATCGCGTAGAAGTGGGGAAAATAGATTTCTTGAATGACACTGCCTTAATACGCATTTATTATTTCGCTGACGAACAAGAATTTTCTGATTATCACGTTAGTTAGGTGTGAAATTAAACACAATGCTCCGGCGTTTACTCTTTCCTTTTAGCCTTATTTGGTGGATCGCTACTTATGTCAGAAATTTTCTATACGACAAGTCCATATTAAAGAGTTACACGATCTCCGGTAAATCTATTACAGTTGGAAATTTATCTGTTGGAGGGACTGGAAAAACACCAATGGTAATTTACCTAACAAGACTACTGAGTGAAAAATATGAACTCCAAATTTTGTCGCGTGGTTACGGAAGAAAAACAAACGGGTATTTATTAGTAAATGAGAATCACACGTCTATCGATGTTGGAGACGAGCCGCTCCTTTATTTCAATAAATTCAAAAAAAATATAGCAATTGCAGTATCTGAGAATAGAGCAGATGGTGTTCAACAATTAAGAAAGATTCAACCGAAAAGCGTAGTTATTTTAGACGATGCATTTCAACACCGTAAAATTAAGACTGGTTTTTCAGTGCTTTTGACAACTTACAATTCGTTATTTTCGAGTGACTTCCTTTTACCTACAGGTAACTTGAGAGAAACAAGAAGTGGTGCAAAACGCTCAGATATCATTGTCGTAACAAAATGTCCCCTCAACATGACTGAATTCGAGAAAAGTAAAATAAAATCGGCGTTATCGAAATACAATAAACCTATTTTTTTCTCGAGCATCTCGTACGCTTACCCTATCTCATTTGGAAGTTCAACATCATGTTCCAAAAATGTTCTTTTAGTAACCGGAATTGCCAAGCCAGAACCTCTTATTGATTTCTTAAGCGAAACTTCACGAGTAGAGCATATTTCTTTTCCAGATCATCACAACTTCTCAGCCAATGAAATTGAAAAAATTCATGAAAAAATTGATACCTTTGTAAGTGAAAACTGGAGTATTATAACGACCGAAAAGGATTACATGCGTCTGTTGTCTTTTAAAGAAAAATGGGGCCTTTCAAAATACCCTTGGTTTTATATTCCAATTGAAATGAAAATAGAAAATGAAAACGCCTTTAATCAACTTATAATAGAATATGTTAGAACAATTTGAAGCATCCGTAAAATTCATTCAATCCAAAACAAACGTTAAACCGTCAATAGGAATAATTCTTGGCACCGGATTGGGAGGTCTCGTGAAGGAAATAAACATTATCGATCAGATTCCCTACGAAGAGATACCCAATTTCCCTGTCTCAACCGTTGAAAGTCATTCTGGCAAATTAATTTTTGGAGAGTTGGGAGGAAAACATGTGGTAGCCATGCAAGGTAGGTTTCATTATTATGAAGGCTATTCATTGCAACAAGTCACCTTCCCTGTACGCGTAATGAAACTACTCGGAATTGAACGACTTTTTGTAAGCAATGCATCAGGAGGTGTAAATCCAGATTTTGAAGTTGGTGAAATAATGATTCAAAACGATCATATCAATTTGTTTCCAGGAAATCCATTGATTGGAAAAAACATTGATGAGCTCGGCCCAAGGTTTCCAGATATGAGCGAACCTTATGATCCTGAAATGATAACCTTAGCGCAAACAATAGCCGCAGAAAACAACATTCGCGTTGCTGTTGGAACATATGCAGGATTGACTGGACCAACACTTGAAACGCCAGCAGAATATGGCTATGTAAGGGCAATTGGTGCAGATGCTGTTGGCATGTCCACCGTTCCTGAAGTTATTGTAGCAAGACATATGGAAATCCCTTGTTTCGCAATTTCAATCATTACTGATTTAGGTGTTCCTGGAAAAATACAAAAGGTAAGCGTACAAGACGTCATTGAGGTAGCTAGCAGACAGGAGCCGAAAATGACATTAATAATGAAAGAACTTATTTCAAGAATTTAATGGCAATTGAAGAATCTACTAGGGCAAAATATGAGGTAGTCATTGGATTAGAAGTGCATGCCCAAATGCTTACCAAATCAAAGGCTTACTCAAACGACATCAATGAATACGGGGCTTCACCAAATACACAAGTAAGTGTTGTTACCCTTGGTCATCCGGGCACTTTGCCAGTCATGAATAAAAAAACAATTGAATATGCAATAAAACTCGGAATTGCATGTGGCTGTGAAATTGCACCTGAACAATATTTTGCACGAAAAAATTATTTTTATCCAGATCTTCCAAAAGGATACCAAATCACCCAAGATAAAACGCCGATCTGCACAGGTGGCAATATAATTATTCGAGACGACCTACAAGAAGAAAAAGCAATCCGGTTGACAAGGATTCACATGGAAGAAGATGCTGGAAAAAGCATTCACGACGTAGATGTATACGATACCTTGGTTGATTTAAACCGTGCCGGTACTCCTTTATTGGAAATTGTAACAGAACCTGATATTTCAAGCTCTACTGAAGCTTACAATTATTTAACTGAGGTTAGAAAACTTCTTCGTTATTTGGAAATTTGCGATGGCAATATGGAAGAGGGTTCTATGCGCTGCGACGCGAACATTTCTGTTCGTCTGAAAGGAGAAAAGGCTTTCGGAACAAAAGTTGAAGTTAAAAATATGAATTCTATTCGGAACGTGCAACGAGCCATAGAGTTTGAAATTGGTCGTCAAATTGAGGCCATTGAAGAAGGACAAACATTAACACAGGAAACTCGTGCTTATGATGCCATCAAAGGAATAACCATTTCCATGCGAACGAAAGAAGCCGCTAACGATTACAGGTATTTCCCTGAACCAGACTTGCAACCAATTACGATTGATGAAGCATACATCCAATCTGTAGAAAAGACAATGCCTGCGTTACCAAGAGTGCTTTTTGAAAAATACACCAAGGATTTTGGACTTTCTTCCTATGATGCTTATAATTTAACTGATTCCAAAGGAATTGCACTTTACTACGAAGAACTAATTGCTTTCTCATCAAATTACAAAGCAGCAGCCAATTGGATGATGGGTGATGTGAAGTCCTATTTAAATGAATTTGGCGTTGAAATTGATCAATTTCCTATTACACCAAAACGGCTTTCAGGATTAATATCCTTAATTGAACAAGGAAAAGTGTCTACTTCAATGGCCTCACAACGCATATTTCCTGAAATGCTTCATTCGAATGAAGAAGCACTTACTGTTGCAGAGAAATTGAACCTTATTCAAGATTCCTCTGAAGATACACTTCGCTCGTTCATTCTTGAGGTATTTGCGTTAAATCCTGCTGAAGTAGGGCGTTACAAAAGCGGTGAAAAACAATTAACCGGTTTCTTTATGGGACAACTCATGAAAATTTCAAAAGGAAAAGCAGATCCCAAAACATCAAATGGATTATTAAGACAAATGCTCGAAGAACTATAGATGAAAAACCTTAAAAAATATATTCCCCATGTTATTATTCTCCTATCGGCATTAGGAGCTGTTGTTTTTTTTGTGTTGCAGAATAAAAACTTAGCGGATACACCAATTAGTTCCTCAGAAAATCTTAACGAAAAAAAAAATGTGACTATAAAAGGTTTTGTAAGAGATGCGGGAGGAATGGAAATCACCTTAGACTTTCCAGCTGAGAATAAACTAGAAAATTTGGGAAAGACAACGATTTCGCCTGATGGAAGTTTTGAATTATCAGGTGAGGTTAAGGAATTAAATGTATACCAATTAACCATTCCAGAATTGAAAAAAGCCATTCCTCTATCATTGCTTCCAAGAGACCAAATTGAAATTAATACAACTGCTTCTGACTTTTCTACAAAACCAAATGCAAGCGGGAGCGAGTGGTGTAAAACATTAAACAAATTTGCATTATTTTCTTCGCCACAAGTTGGTTTGACGGAAGAGGAGTCATTTCAAAAACTAACATCTTTTGTTAAAGAAGAGATGTTATCGCAACCTGAAAATCCGTTTAATGTGGTATTACTTTATTATCTTATCCCTTCTGCAGACAATATAAATGTATTGGAGGAAGTGGTCACTGCATTTGATTTCAATTACCCAAATTCCTCATCGGCTATTCGATTCAAAAAAACACTCAATCTTGTCAGGCCTCAATTTCCACTTAAGACAATTGAGGGAAAAGAGTTCAACATTTCAACACTAAAAGGTAAAATCGTATTAGTAGATTTTTGGGCATCGTGGTGTGGTCCTTGTAGAAAAGAAAATCCGAAAATCGTAGCCATGTACAAAAAATATAAGTCAAAAGGATTTGAAATTGTCTCTGTATCCTTAGATGAAGAATACAAAAAATGGGAAGAAGCGATTTTGAGCGACGGACTTTCATGGCCTCATCACATAAGCGATTTAGGTGGTTGGCAATCATACGTTATTCGAGAATTCGGAATTAGTTCGATTCCTTACACCATGATTCTAGATAGAAACGGACTATTACTTGCTCAAGGATTGAGAGGTCCTGAGCTAGAAGAAACTATAAAAAAAGCGTTAGATGAAAAATAGACTTTTATTCTTATTCACCGTAGTTCTTTCTTGCCATCTCATGGCTCAAAAGGGAACGGTTAGAATTTCCGGGATGATCTTTAATTCGGACGAAAAACAATTTACGGTAAGACCTTTAGATGGAATTTCAAATGACCAAACAACAGATAAATCACTGACTATCTCTCCTGATGCTAATGGTAACTTTTCAGTTCTTTACACCTTTGACCAACCTGATTATTACCAATTTCAAGTAGGTCAACGCACCATTTTTTTAATTATTAAGGATACAACTTCCTTAAAAATTTATGCTGACGGTAAACAACTCGAGAAATTTTGCAATATCGTAGGGTCAGACGAATCGAAAGCAATGTTTGATTTTCTTTTAGTTGCAGACAAGTGGAAATTAAAAATCGACTCGGCAAATAGAGCAATTCAAGCAGATAAAAGCAAGGAGAAAGAAATAAATGAATATATGCAAAAGCAATATTTTTCTTTTCAAAATGAACTACAAACGTTCACAGGTGCGAATCAAAATTCCCCTGCTCTAATTGCTGCGCTTTCAGTTATGAATATGCAAAATGATATGGAAGGGTATGATCGAATCTTATCTCAGTTGCAACAAGCATTTGGACAAAGTTCCCTTGTCAAGCAGTATGTAGCTGATTTCACCAATTATAAAAAGAAATTAGACGAAGGAAAACCTCTTGCTCAAGGAAAAGTCGCTCCAGATTTTGAAGAAATCTTAGCAAAACCACTTAAAGGAAAAAAAACCATGAAGTTATCCGACTTGAAAGGAAAAGTTGTACTGATAGATTTTTGGGCCTCTTGGTGTGGACCATGTAGACGCGAGAATCCAAATGTGGTGAAAACTTATGAAAAATATGAAAAAGATGGCTTTACCATTCTCAGTGTTTCTTTGGATAATGACAAAACAAAATGGTTGGAAGCTATTGAAAAAGATAAATTAGTTTGGCCTTATCATGTGAGTGACCTAGGCGGATGGAACAGTAAGGTCGCAAGATTATATGAAGTTTCTAGTGTACCTTTTACTGTATTACTAGGAAAAGATGGCAAAATAATTAAAACAAATTTAAGAGGCCCTGCACTTGAAGCTGAATTAGTCAAAATTTTTGGACATTGAGAAAATTTGGGGGATCAACATAAACATATCGCCTATTTCGCATCTGATTTTCACCTTGGTACCCCATCGGAATTAAGCAGTAAAGAAAGAGAGCACCGAATCCTTTCCTGGCTAGATATTATTTCACAAGATGCCACTCACTTGTTTTTGGTTGGCGATGTTTTTGATTTTTGGTTTGAATACAAACATGCCATTCCAAAAGGATTTGTTAGAATTCAGGCGAAGCTAGCTCAATTGGTCGAAAAGGGAATTGAAGTTCATCTGTTTCATGGCAATCATGACATGTGGATGTTTGATTATTTTAAAAAAGAATTAGGTATACAAATTCATACAGACGAATTACTGGTAGAATTAAATGGTCAACGGGTATATTTGGCTCATGGAGACGGTGTGGGTCCCGGAGACCTTGGATACAAACTAATAAAAAAAATCTTTAGAAATAAACTATGTCAGTGGCTTTTTGCTCGACTTCACCCAAACTTCGGCATTGGTTTAGCAAAATACTTTTCAAAATCAAGCAGAAAAAAAACAGGGCACTTGGACGAAGAATTCAGAGGACTAGAACATGAGTGGATTTTCCAGTATTTAAAGAAAAATCATAAGCATTTAAAAGCCGAAACTTATATTTTCGGACATCGGCACTTACCCCTTCATATTAAGGAACCTGATTTTCAATATTTTAATTTGGGGGAATGGCTTCATTTCTGTTCCTATGTAAAATTCTCAAACGATCAATGGAAATTATTGCAATGGAAGGACACTGAGTCAGTTGAATTATCCTCGGCCCATCAGCTATGATTTTTGAAGTGTCAAATGAAAAAGAACTGAAAAAAGTTACCAAGGAGGTAATTTCAGTTTTCGGTAAAGGCTTTTACGCTTTTACAGGGGAAATGGGCGCAGGAAAAACCACCTTTATTCGCTATTTATTAGAGAATTTAGGGGTTACTGATTTCGAAGGTTCTCCAACCTATGCAATTGTTCAGCAGTATTATCTGAAAGAGTCTATCTATCATTTAGATTGCTACCGCCTTGAAAATCAAGCAGAGGCATTCGAAATAGGTTTAGAGGAACTTTTTTGTGAATCCGCATATTTTTTTGTGGAATGGCCCGAAAAAATTGAATCTTTTCTACCAACTAACATAATTTGGGTGTATATTCGTAAGGAAGACGAAACTGAAAAAAGAATCATTCACATAGCATATGATAACCAATCCTGAAATATTACAATCATTACTTCATCAAGGTGGCTTGAGTCCTAAGGAGGAAATGCTAGAGATCAAAAAGAAAAAAGGCGAACTATTCATTGGGATACCAAAAGAAATTTCTTTTCAGGAAAGAAGAGTCGCATTGGTCCCTGAGGCTGTATCATTACTCATTGCGAATGGTCATAAGGTTCGAATTGAGCACGATGCAGGAATCGGTGCAAACTTTAGCGATCACGATTACAGCGAGGCAGGAGGTGAAATCTGTCATGATACAAAACTTATTTACGAATGTGATATTATATTAAAAGTTGCCCCCCCTACAGAAGAGGAAATCGATATGATGGTGGGTAATCAAACGTTTATATCTGCCTTACAACTTGTTATGCAACCAAAGCAAATTCTACAAAAGTTGATGGCAAAGAAAATTTCAGCTATTGCATGGGACTACGTGCGCGACGAAGAAGGTGTATTTTCTGCAGTTAGGACGCTTGGAGAGATCGCAGGAACGACAACTATTCTTGTTGCTGGAGAATTGCTTAGTAGCTTTTCATCAGGAAAAGGAATGATGCTAGGTGGGATTGCCGGCGTGCAGCCCACTGAAGTTGTTATCATAGGAGCAGGAACTGTCGGAGAATTCGCAACTAGATCTGCACTTGGTCTCGGGGCTTCAGTAAAAGTTTTTGACAATTCACTTTCAAGGTTAAGGCGATTACAAAACGATATTGGATCTCGCGTATATACTTCAATTCTACAGCCAAAAGTTTTAGCAAAAGCAATTAGACGAGCTGATGTTGTCATAGGTGCTTTAAGAAGTCCTATTGGTAAATCGCCATGTGTGGTAACAGAACAAATGATAGAATCAATGAAAGAAGGTTCTGTAGTCGTTGACGTTAGTATTGATCAAGGTGGGTGTTTTGAGACCTCTCGTGTAACAAATCACAATGAACCAACTTTTGTAAAGCATGGTGTGGTACATTATTGTGTGCCAAATATTGCCTCAAGGGTTTCACGAACTGCATCTTTTGCCCTTTCCAATATTTTTTCACCCCTCATTCTTGAAATGGGCGATAAAGGTGGGGTGTCAGAATTAATTCGTTCTCAGCGTGGTTTTCGAAATGGTGTCTATGTTTACAGAGGCATACTAACTAACGAAGTTCTCGGTCGAGCATTCGATTTAAAATATAAAAATATCGACCTGCTATTACCTGGAATTTGATGCTCCCTTTTCCATTACTTTGCTTCCCTCCTACTGCATTAGATTTAAAAAAATCTACAGAAACATATTTCGTAAAATGCCTGGTAAGAAAAAAATGGCTCACCTTAACTCCTGAAGAATGGGTGCGTCAACATATTATTGCTTATTTTCTAAATAACCTTAAAATTCCACTTTCTTACGTGAGCGTTGAAAAATCATTTCACTACGGAACATTAACCAAACGTTGGGACATACTTGTTTATTCTCAAAACTATGAACCATACATTTTAATTGAATGCAAAGCTCCAACTGTAACACTGAGCAATGAAACGTTGTTTCAATTATTTACCTACCAACATATTGTAAAAGGTACATTTTTAGGAATAACCAATGGTTTGGAAGCGAAATATTTCGAAGTGACTAGTGCTGAAGCCCCGCTTAAACCTATTACTAATATTCCCGTATGGTCTTAATTTTGAATAAAGTTCAAATCTCCTGACTTCATCTTTTTATATGCTCTAGACAAATATGCCAATTGAACGCGCATTCTATCCATTGACAATTCGGTTTCAGCAGAAATTTCTTGCTTGCGCAATTTTAGTTGCATTTTCATGAACATGGCATGTAGAATCACTTCTACTTCGTGATTCTTTTCAAGTGTTGATTTAATTCGAAATGCTTGTACATCATCAAAGGCAGCTTCACATAAACCTTTATACTTTTCATCATTCATTAGAGTAATTAAGGTATTATGCAAGTAAATTAATTCCAAAACAATTTCTTTCAACTCCTCTAAATGACCATTTTTCTCTAAACCTTGTTGACGCATTTCGTCAATGACATTAAGGTAAAATGAACGCGCTTGTTTCATTTGGCTATCTTCACTTTTTTCATCACCGGTAAATAAACTTAAGACAGAAGATTCATCAAAAGACAGAAGTCTCACTACCTCTTCAATCTGGTACATGAGCAGAATGTACTCCGCAATGTTCTCCTCTTTTTTATTAGTTGGATGCATAACGATTAATTATTCTTTCCAATTTGATCTTGATTTTCGTTGAGATAATTTATGAATTCCTTTGTGACATCCATACTTGGATTTATATAGGTGAATTGTCCACCTTTACTGTGGGCAATAAGTAGATCAATTTTATGTTTTACAGAATATTGTTTAGCTACAGATTCTATTTTTTTATCTATAACCTCCAACTTTTTTGCCATATCTTCTTGTATACGTGCACCTTCCGTTTGTTGATACTTTAATATCTCTTCTTGCATTTTTTGAGCTTTCTGTTGAATTGAAACCATATCATTCTCCGACAACAATCCTTTTTTTGCCTCAGAATCTTTTTGAATCAAGTATTTTTCATATTCCGCAGTGCGTCTGTCAACTTCTTTCTGAAAAGCTATTTGACGTTGTGAAACAATAGCATCTTGTTCCTTGTAATATTTAAATTGTGAACGCAAGCTATCTAGTTGATAATATGCTATTTTTAGCCCTGAAGTGTCTTTTGACACCACGGTAGGAACCGTATTTTTATCTTCTTTTTTGACTTCGGTCGCTTCTCCACCACAGGCACTTAAAAAGGATAGAATTACGAAATAAAAAAAACTATTTTTCATACCAAGGATTTTTGAATTTCTAACCAATCTGTTCGCATTGCAAGAAAACGTTGAAAGGCATTTGTTAAAAGCATAGAAAGGATCAGCTTCTCTAACTTTTCCAGATCAACAACCTCATCTTCAGGTATTTTATAAATCTGTTCAAATGAACCCAACTCAATTTTCACAATATACTTTTGGTTATATTGATGAACTTGAATTAAAAATTTTTCATGCGGAATTTGCTTCACGAGACGCATGTGACAAAAATAAGGATATTCATTAAGTTAGACGAGTTGTTCTAACTTTATTTCTGAAATGTTAAAGGGTACTGTCAGCATATGAGCATAATCTTTTCCTACTTCTTTCATATCCTGATCTTCTGCATGGTAAAACCATTTCACTTCAGCAGTCTTTCCTTGCAAAGAAAGATTGTTCAATTTATACAAGACGTGCAACAACTCCTTACTCGAAGAAGTATTTAAATAATCAATTTGTAAACTGAATGTTGTATGGTCAGCAGGTTTTATTACATATTCAGAAAACCAATCTTGGACAATTGACCAAAACTCTGCGCTATTTTCGGGAATACATTTTCCCGTAATTTCCATTTCCCCCCTTGGATCCAATATAATCAAAGGAGTAGAATTCGTTGCTATAATTTTTAATTGTTCCATGACATTTAAGGAGATGCAAGTTAGTTTAATTCTTTTAAAGCAAAAAATCAATTTATGCACAATGACTAAGACTGAGAAACACTAAAAACTTGTATATTATTGATTATCTGATAGTTTTCATGCATAAAAACATAACTTAATTACTATTTTTTTTATATTTTTCGTATTTCCATGCATGATACTCGGAATTTTATCCTAATTTCGACTTTATTAACGGATTTATAAACCAATAAATTACAACGTTTTAACTATCTATGACCAGTATTTTTGTTGCCAAGTTAGATTTTGGCGTTACGAATGAGCAACTTAAAGCATTATTCGAGCAACATGGAAAAGTAAACAAAGCCAGTGTTGCAATTGACAGAGAAACAGGTAAATCAAGAGGATTTGGTTTTGTCGAAATGCCTGACTTAAACGAAGCGCAACAAGCAATTCGTGCACTAGATGGATTCCATGTAAATGGAAGGCCAATCGCGGTGAAACAAGCAGAGGATCGATCGGGAAGCAAAGGGCCCCAATCAAATCAAAAACCAGGTTTTAATTCTTCTAATCAAGTGAATAACACAAAAAGAGAAGAATACAATAGACCAAAATCTGACTATACTCCTCCTCCAGCTCCTGTTACTCCTGATGTGTTCTCTTTAGATTCGTTCAAAACAGACCAACGAAAAAAAGGTAAAGAAAAGACAAAGGCAGAATTAGATGCAGAAATAAAAGCTAAGAAAATTAAGCTTGATGCTCAAAACAAAAAAGCTAACAAGTATAATAAATTCTACGAAGACGACGACGAAGATTTAGATCCAGAATTATTCTCCTACAGAAAAAAAGACGAGGAAGATTTATTCGACGATGAGGAAGATGATGATGATTTTTAGTCCGTCGGCGAATTAAATCCTTATTTTTGTTGGGATGCTACATTCATTTGCTAGTAAGTTAACACATCCCGTATTTAAAGTCGTTTCTCAAGTTATTGAGGAGACTAATCAACCCGCTTTTATTATTGGCGGATTTGTTCGGGATTTAATATTAGGTATTCCATCGAAAGATATTGATATAGTAACAGTTGGTGACGGAACACATTTTGCGAAACGTGTTGCAGAAATTTTACGTGTTAAACAGATAGCTATTTATAAAAACTATGGCACTGCTCATTTTAAATACAAAGATATTGATGTTGAATTTGTTGGAGCACGCAGGGAATCTTATCAATCAGAATCACGGAATCCTAGCACTCAACGAGGAACATTAAGAGATGATCAGCTTCGAAGAGACTTTACCGTAAATGCCCTTGCATTGAGTCTAGATAAAAATTCTTTCGGAGAATTAATCGACCCATTTAATGGAATGAATGCAATCGAAAAAGGAATTATTCAAACACCAACGAACCCAGAGATAACGTTTAGCGACGATCCTTTGCGAATGCTGCGTGCCATTAGATTTGCAACCCGCTTAAATTTTTCAATAGACATTTCCTGTTTGGAGGCAATGAAAGCCAATCACGAACGAATTAAAATAGTGTCAAAAGAACGGATTGCAGAGGAGCTTAATAAAATGATCTTAACAGAAACTCCTTCGCGAGCATTCAAACTCCTTAAAAGCACCGGAATCCTACAGCATATTTTTCCTGAACTACTGCAGCTTTCTGGAATTGAAACTATTCAAGGAAAAAGTCATAAGGACAATTTTATTCATACCTTAGAAGTATTAGATAATTTGAGTGTTCATAGCGAATCACTTTGGTTGCGCTGGGGGGCGCTATTACACGATATCGCGAAACCTGCAACCAAGCGGTTTGATCCGCAAATTGGTTGGACATTTCATGGTCACGAAGAGATCGGAGCACGTATGGTGCCAAGAATCTTTAAGGCAATGAAATTACCCTTGGACAACAAAATGAAATATGTTCAAAAATTAGTCCGATTGCACTTACGCCCAATTGCATTGGTAAAAGGCTCAGTAACGGATTCGGCAATTCGAAGATTATTAAATGAAGCGGGCGACGATATTGACGACCTGATGTTGTTATGTAATGCAGACATCACTTCGAAGAATGAATTCAAGGTTAAAAAATATAGAGAAAACTTTCAGTTGGTATCAAATAAGCTGAAAGTTGTGGAGGAAAAAGATAATATCCGAAATTTCCAACCACCGGTTACTGGTGAAATCATTATGAAAACATTTAATATTGGGCCATGTGCAGAAATTGGCTTAATAAAAAGTTACATTAAGGAAGCTATACTGGAAGGTGAAATCGATAACAATTATGCAGATGCCGTTAAACTTATGCTTAAATTAGGAAGTGAACATGGATTAAAGGTTCATGATTTGCCTTCGATCTCAAATTAGTTTGTATATTTACCCTAAGATCTATTGCTGTTATGCCGGGCTTAAAATTCAGAGTGCTTCTTGATTCAGATAAAAACGAAGAAATCTTTCGAGACATACTCATTCGGGACACCGATAATTTTGAGTCGCTTTTTCAAGCCATTGTCAAAGCATTCAATTTTAAAGGAGACCAAATGGCGTCCTTTTACGTTTCGAATGATTCCTGGGATAAAGGACATGAAATTAGTTTAATGGATATGTCGTATGACGACGACAGTATAGATTCATTGCCCGGCGTAATGAAAAATGCCGTCATTAAAAATTTTTTAGAAGAGCCTGACCAGAAGTTCATTTTGGTATACGACTTCATGAAGATGTGGATATTTTTAGTTGAGCTGATCGGTTTTGACAGAACAGAACCTGAGATACCCGCAGTTATATTATCTGTTGGGAATCCGCCACAAGAAAGTTCTAGAGAAATGATGGACGATACCTTGTTTTCAACACAAGAAGACCGCTTAGATGAACTTGAGGACGAAGACGAACTTGGTTTCAATGAATTCGATGATGACTATTCGGAAGACGATTTGACTGATTACAACGAAGAGTTTTATTGATGAATCAAATGAAAGGGGATCCCATAGGCAAAGCAATACTTGACTTTTCCAAATCACGAAAACCAGCAGACATTATCGTTCATTCAGATTTATGCGACGATGACATTATTCCTGTTGAAATACTATTTCGCTCCTATTCTGAAATGCCAGCACTTGAAAAAAAGGCGCTTTCGCTATGCAAAGGGAAAATTCTTGATGTTGGTGGTGGAGCAGGTGTTCATGCAACATGGCTTAAAGATCATGGATTTGATGTTACTGTTTTGGAGTCTAGTACTGGTGCGATTACCTATTTAAAAGAACTAAGGTTCAAAACCTTTTACTCATTATTTGAAGACTTTGAAACGGCAGAAAAATTCGATACTCTTTTAATGTTAATGAACGGGATTGGAATTGCCGGCAAATTATCTAATCTTGAAACATTTTTAGTGAAAGCAAAGAAAATGCTGCATCCTGGTGGACAGCTAATTTTCGATTCATCAGATGTAAAATACCTATACGAGGATGAAGACGGCTCATTTTTAATTGACCTAAATGCTGAATATTACGGGAATTTTAAATTTCAAATGACCTATAAAAAAGAAGTCGGAGAATGGTTTGATTGGTTATACGTTGATTATGACACAATTCATATGGTAGCCAAAAAAATTGGTGCGAAGTCTGAAAGAATAACAGAACAAGACAATCATTATTTGGCAAAAATTACTTTTTGAGACTATGCGATTATTAGTTATTCTTTTGGCCGTAATCGTTTACTCTTGCACGACTTATTCAGAGGATGAATTGCAACAATTTGACCAAGAGATTGAATCGTATATCAAAAAAAACGGTCTAAATTTTTCGAAAACAGATGAGGGTCTTTATTACCGAATAATCAAAGAAGGTGACGGGCGAAAAATCCAATATAACGACAGTGTATTGATCGCTTACAAAGGAACTTTACTTGACGGAAAAGTGGTAGACTACCAGAAAAAACCTATATGGTTTGCTGTTAAAGACCTCATTGCCGGTTGGAAGTCAGGCCTAACCACGATCAATAAAAATGGTGTCTTAGAACTGATTGTACCACCACAATTGGGTTATGGAAATCATAAATTAGATTTCATTCCAGAAAATTCAATTTTGTATTATGAATTAAAAGTTTTCGACATTCACTAATATTCAACAAGCAATTGCTATTTTTACACAGTTAAAAAAAAGAAATAAAACTATGAGCGTTCTGGTAAATAAAAACTCAAAGGTTATTGTACAAGGATTCACAGGAAGTGAAGGTACTTTTCACGCAGGTCAAATGATTGAATACGGCACCAACGTTGTTGGAGGTGTAACACCTGGCAAAGGAGGAACTACCCACCTAGAACGACCTGTTTTTAATACCGTTTATGACGCTGTGAAAACAACTGGGGCAGATGTTTCAATAATTTTTGTCCCACCTGCATTCGCCGCAGATGCAATTATGGAAGCCGCTGAAGCTGGAATCAAAGTGATTGTTTGCATTACGGAAGGCATTCCAGTAAATGATATGGTAAAAGCAAAAGAATATATTAAAGGTTTTACATGCCGATTGATTGGCCCAAATTGCCCAGGTGTAATTACTGCTGACGAAGCTAAAGTTGGAATCATGCCCGGTTTTGTATTTAAAAAGGGGAAAATTGGTATTGTATCGAAATCTGGCACCTTGACCTATGAAGCAGCAGATCAAGTAGCAAAGGCAGGACTTGGAATTACCACAGCGATTGGAATTGGTGGGGACCCTATCATAGGAACCACTACCAAAGAAGCGGTTGAACTTCTGATGAATGACCCAGAGACTGAAGGTATCGTTATGATTGGAGAAATAGGTGGAAGTCTTGAAGCGATTGCTGCTAGATGGATAAAAGATCACGGAACAAAACCTGTTGTTGGGTTTATCGCCGGAGAAACAGCACCTAAAGGTAGAACAATGGGACATGCAGGTGCAATTGTAGGTGGAGCTGATGATACAGCAGAAGCAAAAAAGCGTATCATGCGAGAATGTGGGATTCACGTAGTTGATTCACCCGCTCAAATTGGTGCTAAAATGGCGTCCGTACTTGGTGTAACTGTTTAATCCCTAAATACTATCAAGCGACTTTGAGTCGCTTTTTTTTTGACATGTCAGACCAACAATTACGAAATGTTCGAGTATTCGAAAATTCCCATATCATTTTTTGGTTGATTAAAGATATGAGTTGGGCTATGGGATGGAAATGGCTAGGTATTGTAATGATCGTTCCAACTTTATTTATTTCGATACTTATTACCTATAAATTAAAAGACGACGTCCGCGAATGGTACCACAATAATGCTGTATCACTATGGATTATTGCTAATAGCTATTGGATGATAAGTGAATTTTATGCTTTTGATGACACTGTATTATTCAATAATGTAAAAGGAATTCATATTTCACTTGTTCCTTTCGTTGCCGGAATACTTATCGTTTGTTTTTATTACCTTTTCCATAAGAGGCGAGGTGTTAATTCCAAAAATCCCATGTGATTCCCAATTTAAATTGAGTGGAAGGGTAATAATACCCCTTTAAAATTTCTATTCTTTTTTCCATCCACAAATAAGAAATATTGTCAATTCTCGCAAAGAAACGAAATTGATTCACATTAAAATTTGCAAAAGCACCTATCGTATAAAAACCAGGTAAGTTAGGACTATTACTTAATGCTTCCATATCAAATGCCCCCATTACTGGACTAAATACAAGACGCTTGTGTGCGGAAAGATGAAATGCATCAATTCCCATCATAGTTTTTAGTCTTGCATTCTTAAATAAACCCGACTTAATCGCAAACCTTAGCATAGTTTGGTGTTGAGGAAGATAACGTACCACTTCATCCATGGAAGTAAATTGGTAAGATAACTGACCTGAAAGCCTTTTAGAATTTACAAGTACTTTACTAAAAACCTTTATTAAATCAATCCGTTCGTTTAGATTAGGAGACCAATTAACGGAATTAAAAAAATACACACCGTTCAATTGCTGATAATTACTACCCAAATGAAAACTAAAAATTGATTTTAGGTACCTGATTTCTGTTGCAATAGTTGAATGCTGCTGCAATGAAATTGAGTTTGTTATATAATCCAAATTATTCCCACGATAGTTTCGAATAAACGGTGAAGGTGGTAGTCTACTGATTTGATTGTTTAAACGAAAGTTGAGAGACTTCATACCGATCACAAATTCATTAATCAAATCCAAGGAAGAAAAATTGCCATATAAACCAAATATTCCGTGTGAAGCAAATCGCCATGTTTTTGCTTTGTAGGTAAGATTATAATCAAGCGTTAATTCTGTGGTATCAGAATCTCTTCCCATGGTATTAAATCCCCATTGTTCTAAACACAAATTTGAGCTGATCTGAAGGCTAGAACGCTCAAGGAAAATTCCGGCCTTCGTAATTACGCGATTAAGGTAAATGCTATCCGCTGTTTCACTTGAGTCGATATTCACTAGTGGATAATAAGTGGCTATTTCTCCTTTTTCAAGATAATATCGATTCAACCTTGAATACTCCCCTGCAAGTTCAACACCTAATTTCGTTGAAGATTCTTTATTGATTTGATATCGAAAAGTATTTTGTAAATTTCTATAAGTATTTTTTGAACTTGCCTCTTCTTTATTTACTGTCAACAAATTTTGTGGCAAAATCAATAAGAGTGAATCATTAGTTATTCCTCCACTCCAATTAGCGGAGGTACTCGTATTTTTTAGAGAAAGAATATTCTCAATTCGTGCCGTTGAAATACGCATGAGCAATCCATATTGTAAATCTTTAAAAGCAGAATTCCGCTGAAAGCCTGCGAATTGATTTTGTTCAATTTCGGCATTCAATAATATTAACGGTGAAATCACTTGTTGATAATTGGCAGAGAGCAGCTGAGTACCTTGTTGACCAAATGAATAGGCGAAACCGACATGTGGTAAAGCCGAGTAAACAATGTGCCTTGGTACTGATGATTTTTCAACTACGAACTGCTGATTAGGCAGCAAAATTTTTTCGTTAAGTAAGTTACCAAATCCAAATGCTACATAGGGCAAGGAAAAAGTTCGCGAATGTAGATCAAGTGAATCGAATGATCCTCTAGTTTTAAAAGTCGCTTTCAATGTATCTATCTTCCACGTCTGAGCAATCGTTGCATCGACTAAAACGAAACAAAATACAAAACAAAGAAACGTTCTTAACATAACACAAACCTACAAAAAAAGGGGCATTATGCCCCTTAAATTCATTGTATACAATTATATTATAATGCGTTGATGTGTAATTGCAACCCAGATTTTAAGTTTGCTGCTTTATTCGAATGAATGATATTTCTCTTTGCTAATTTATCTATCATCGCAGTAACACGCGGAAATAACGAAGTCGCTTCAGCTTTGTCAGAAACTGCGCGCAAACTACGAATTGCATTACGTGTTGTTTTGTGTTGGTATTTGTTCAAAACTCTTTTCGCGTCGTTTGAACGAATTCTCTTAATTGCTGACTTGTGATTTGCCATATTTTGTTACGTATTATATTTATTTTTTTGCAGCCCATAGGAGAATCGAACTCCTGTTTCCAGGATGAAAACCTGGCGTCCTAACCACTAGACGAATGGGCCAAGTATACTATATAACTTGGCAGCCCATAGGAGAATCGAACTCCTGTTTCCAGGATGAAAACCTGGCGTCCTAACCACTAGACGAATGGGCCGGTTACCCTAATTTTTTCAATTTGGGAGTGCAAATATAAGAGTTAATTCCTTAAACACAAGAGGGAATAGTCACTTTTTTAATATTTAATTGTCCTCCGCTTTCATTTTAAAACCTAATCTTTTTGCGGTTTGTAGCTTAAGTGAATCTCCTATATATTGAATTTGAGAAACGGTAAGTTGATCAAAGTAATCGAATGGAGGAATATATAAGTCAAATTCAAGCGCATGCGCAAAGGTTAATTGAACGATTATTTCGATAACATCTTCAGAAAGTTGGAGGTGCTGTGGATCTTTGAACATTCCGCCTAAAATTCCTTTACCCTCAGCCCAAAAATGGCGGTCGTGATTTACAAAAACCCGTGTTATCAAGTAACCGATATCCTCATGCCGATGTTGCAAGAATGATTCAGCGAGGAAATTATATACATTGATAATACCGAAGTAACCATTATTCTCATTACTTCTGAAATATGAGGTTCCCCAAAGTGGGTTATTATCTGGCAACCTAAATACGTTATTATGAAGGTTAAATACCAATACATCGCTTCCGATGTAAACATGAATTTCATATTTTCCTTTATCTTCCGTATATAGCCTTATGCGTGGGTCGTCGATAACCGATTTTAACGCGTCTATTTCAAATTGAATCATTTTTTTGAAAGACTCAAATACTTTTTCACAATCGTCAGCAATATCTTGTTTTAAGGCTGATTTGTTTAATAAAAGTTGTTTTAACGCTTCCCTATTTTGTGCAATAGCTTTTTCTTTTTTCATGATATAAATTCTTGATCAAAGATAAGTCAAGCTTCAATAAATAAATGTTCTTAACCAAAAAATTAATTTAATATTAAGTCAATTGTAATTATCTTTGAATTGTAATCGTCGCTAATTAGTTAATTGTGCAGCAAAAAAAAACCATTTGGTTTGTCATAAATCCAATTTCAGGTATACAGCGAAAGGATGCAATCCCTTCAATAATTGAATCAGAATTAGATACGTCAATTTTTACATACGAATTAAAATATACTGAATACAAAGGTCACGGATTTGAAATAGGCACTGAGGCAATAAAAAATAAAATTGATATTGTTTGTGCGGTGGGTGGTGACGGATCAGTTCATGATGTTGGTACTTCCCTGATTGGTTCAACTGTGCAACTAGCAATTATCCCAGCAGGATCAGGGAATGGACTAGCTCGACACATGAATATACCTTTAGGAATACACGATGCTGTGCGTTGTATAAATGCAAATCATGTAATTCAAATGGATACTGTCAAAGTAAATAATCGGTCATTTTTAGGATTTGGTGGATTTGGTCTTGATGCCTTAGTTGCCAAACGATTCGATGAAGATAAAAAACGTGGATTTTGGATTTACGTGAAGCATGTTTTAAAAGAATTCTTTAAATATAACCCAATAAATTTCACTATAGATACGAACGGTGAGGTAAAAAAAACTGCTGCTGTCTTGTGCACCATAGCAAACACCTCTGAATTTGGTAATGGATTTATAATTTCCCCTAAATCAGACGCTACGGACGGAAAATTAGAATTAGTCATTTTGAAGCCATTCTCATTTTGGCGCATTCCTTTTGTCGTTTCTAAATTTTTCAAAGGAAAAACACAACGTCCTGCATTGAGTGAAGTAATTTCTTTCACCAAAGCAACAATAGAAATGAATAACTCCTTGGGTCATTATGATGGTGAACCGACGCAAGTACCGAATAAATTATCCATAGAAGTTGTACCCAAAAGTTTAAATATTCTAATCGCAAAATGACAACTACCTTTATAGAGCCAACCTTAGAAAACATATTAGTATACCTAAATAAATTAGAAGATCAAACAATCCCTGAATGGGGCACTATGTCTTCACAACGCATGGTAGAACATTTGAGCGAAAGCCTTTCCATGTCTATTGGAGAAGGAAATTTCAACTTAGCAATTCCGGAAGAAAAAATTCAGGGAATGCAAAACTTTTTGTTTGGAGAAAAACTAATGGCTAAAAACATTCAAGTTGATTTTGCCCCTGAACATTGCCAATTACGCAATGAATCGCTGGAATTGGCTATTGATGAGTTTTGCGAAAAATGGGTTGATTTTGAATCTTGCTATGATGAGAATCCAAATATGTCAGCAATTCATCCCTATTATGGAGACCTTGATTTCAAGGGCTGGTTAAGGTTACATTCAAAACATTTTACACATCATTTTCTTCAGTTTAATTTGTTGTAAATGCACTATACTATTCCAATTATAAGTATTACCATTGGAACAATAAACTATCTTTATTGGAGAAAAAAAGGCTATAGCAACTTGGGAATTCTTTTTTTTGGAATAATCGTCTCTTTTGTCCTTATGGCAATGCTCTCAAAATATCTATCCAAATAAAGTAACTACAGTAAAAATGGGATAAAGCGAGGGACTTTTCTTTGGTAATCTTTATATTCAGGATACTTTTTCGCAGATATTTCTTCAGAAAAGTCGGAACTTCCCTTAAAGAGAATTACCAAAAGCACGCATCCTCCCATTGACCAATTAATCCATTCTCCGGTCGCATTGACTGAAAACAGATAAAATACAATCCAAATTAATTGCTCCATCGCATAATTGGGATGTCTGACAATCGACCATAAACCAGTTTTTACAAAACCATGTGCATATTCACCAAGAGGTTCTTTTTGCGAAATTCTTCGGTGTTTCTCTGTCTGAAAATTATATTGTTGATGATCGGCAATAAATTCTACAAAGACAGCCGACACAAACAAAACTGCCAATAAAAAATCTATGGTATTCAAAGACGACAAACTGTTAACGTTCAAATCAACCAAAATGGGTAATGTGAATAGGAAAATGAGAACATTTTGGTATCCGCTGATAAAAAATAAATTAAACATTCCCCAAACTACTTTATTATTAAAACCTGGACGCTCACGCAGAATTTTCCAACGGTAATCCTCCTCTCCTTCCCAAAACTTTAATACATAGGCTCCGCGTCGAGCAAAATTATAGGTCAAGCGAATTCCCCAAATAGTCGCCAACACACTCATCAAAATCATTCTTGGAGTAAAATCTCCCAAATAGCACATGTACCAGGTGTAAAAGATCGGCACAATGCTCCAGAGCTTGTCCACTTGAGAATTATTTCGGGTAATCTCGCCAACGATAAAACAATACGCAATAACGCCACCTAACCAATAAGAAGTTTGCCATAAAATAAATTCTTGAAATTCAGTTGGTGGTGTTCCAAAATTGATACAAACAAACGGAATCACAATAACCGTAAAAATGAGCAATAAGATGGTGATTAACATACGATTGATTATTTAGTTTTTTTATGAGGTATAGCCGGCCTTATCTGCAGCATAGGCCTTAAAAGTACCTGTTGAGTGTGCCACAAGGTCTCCATGTTGATTTGAAATATTGGCTTCCATGAAAATTATGGAATTTCCTGCTTTTTTGATTTGTGAGTGTGCTGTTAATTTGTCTTTAGCCGCAACAGCTTGAAAGTAAGATACCTTTAGTTCAAGTGTAGAGACTACTAGATTTTTTGATGCAACCAAAGATAATGCAGCAACTCCCATACAGGCATCAGCTAAGGCAGAAATACAACCACCATGAGCATGTTTAGGAGTGGCCAAATGCTGAGTTTCTATTTGCATTTGGTAAAAAACTTCTCCAGGAGCTATCAACTTAAAATCCATTCCAACCAATACACCAAAATGGTTAAACCTAACATATTCATCGATTAAATCTTTCATACCGAATGCAATAGGTTATTTTTGGTGAATTGCTCATAAATTGTTTCTTGAATGGCATAAAAAACAGGCTGAATATCTTTTGGCTTAACCCACACTTGAAGAATAATTTTAGGACCATTTTCAGTTATCTCTTCGATTCCAATGAAAACCGATTGATTGGCTAAAATTCGTTTATCCTGAGCAACAATGGCTTGGATTAGTGGTTTAATTTCCTCCAAGGACACCCCAGATTTCAGATGAAAAGACCAATCCACCCTACGGTTATCTTGTTTTGTGTAATTAACGATATTTCCATTAGCCAAAGGACCGTTAGGTAAAATAATCGTCTTGTTCTCTACAGTTTTCAAGTAGGTATTAAAAATTTGGATTTCAGTAACTGTTCCTTGCTCATTTTGTGCTTTTATCGCATCCCCAACTTTAAAAGGTTTAAGAACTAGAATCATTATCCCTCCAGCAAAATTAGAAAGAGTCCCTGAAAATGCCATACCTATTGCTAAACCTGCAGCACCGAGAAGTGTAATGAAGGATGTCATCTGCACGCCTAGCTGGGACAAAGATGTAATAATAACTAAAATTTTAATGGCTATTTTTACAAAACTTGCAGTGAATGAAATTATTCCGGGATCTGTTTTACTTTTCTGAAGTAATTTCTTAACCATTTTGGAAACGAAACCAGACAACCAAATACCTACAATAAAAATAAAGACCGCGATAAATAAATTCTTTCCTATCGAAAGTAAAATTCTATACCACTGTTCGTAAGACAACCCAAATAAAGCTAGCATGAAACTGTGCATAATGTTAGTTTTGACAAAATTAAGTAGTTTTGAACATGTTTTTCGTATTATCAAAGATTTTACTTTTTCTGTTAAGTCCGTTTCTTTGGTTAATTACATTCATTGTTCTTGCATTTACCTTACATTCTCCTTTTTGGAAAAATAGGATGAAATGGATGGCATTGGCTACCTTTTTAATTTTTACCAATCCATTTATTCTTGGTGGCCTTATAAAATCATGGGAAGAAAAAGCTACTCGTATAGAAGATACAAAAAATTACGAAATAGGTGTCGTTCTTAGTGGAATGATGGAGTTTAATAAAGACGTTGAAAGACTAGAAGCTAGAAGAGGTACAGATAGAATATGGCAAGCTCTTACATTGTACAAAACGGGAAAGATTAAGAAAATATTAATTTCAGGTGATAGTGGCTATCTCCTGAAAGACGGTTTACATGAGGCAGATCAACTGAGGGAATTACTCATTAAATGGGGTATCCCTGCTGATGATATTCTTATAGAAAATAAGAGCAGAAACACACACGAAAATGCGGTTTTTACTAAAGAACTTATTGAAAAGAACTATCCAGAAAGTTCTATTTTATTAATTACTAGTGCCTTACACATGAAACGTGCTAAAGCTTGTTTTGAAAATGAGGGGCTAACATTCGATACTTTTTCAACAGATCATTATTCGGAAGAAAAAAATGATTTTACGTTAGATAATTTAATACCGAGTATTGACGCCTTTCAAATGTGGGATACGTTTAATAAAGAATGGGTAGGATATGTTGCCTACTGGATGATGGGATATATATAGATGGAGGAACTTTTCAACGACTCAACAGGACAGATGGTAATAATTAAAAATTTTATTTCTAAATCAGAAAGTGAACATTATTTTAATCAGTTACTGGATAGTATTTCTTTTGAACAACAAGATATACATCTCTTTGGCAAAAAAATTCCAATACCTAGAATGGAGAGTTTTCATTCAACAAATGGTTCCACTTACGGTTATTCAGGAAAACGTTTAACCACTAATCCGTTTAACCAAACTCTATTAACCCTTAAAAACCGAATCGAGAAATCGTTTGACCTTTCCTTTAATTCTGTTTTGGTTAATTTATATCGAAATGAGCAAGATTCCAACGGATGGCATGCAGACAACGAAAAAGGATTAGGTATTAACCCCCAAATTGCTTCTTTAAGCCTCGGTCAGACAAGGCGATTTCAATTAAAAAATAACCTATCACAAAAAAGGCATGTTTTATACTTGACTTCTGGCGACCTTATTTTAATGCGTGGTTCAATGCAACATCATTGGAAGCATCAAGTACCCAAAGAAAAGTATCCTTGTAGTCCTCGCCTCAATCTCACATTTCGATATATCTATTAACTTTGATCCATGGATGATCGCTACATGCTGCGAGCACTTTTTTTGGCTGAATTAGGACTTGGAAGAACAGCACCAAATCCGATGGTTGGTTGCGTCATTGTTCACGAGGAAAAGATTATTGGCGAAGGTTACCACAAAATATATGGTGGGCCACATGCCGAGGTTAATGCCATTCAACAAATTGAAAAAATCGATTTACTGAAGGAATCTACCGTGTATTTGACCTTAGAACCATGCGCGCACTTTGGGAAAACACCTCCTTGTGCAGAATTACTCATCAAGTACCATGTTAAAAAAGTGGTTATTGGCACCAGAGACTCAAACCCCCTCGTCGCCGGAAAAGGAATTGAAAAATTAAAAAAAGCAGGGATTGAAGTAGTGGAGAATGTGATGGAAGATGCCTGTAGAAAATTGAACAGAAGATTTTTTACCTTTCATGAAAAAAATAGACCTTACGTTATTTTAAAATGGGCACAAACACTGGATGGCTATTTAGATAAACAACGAGCTGCAGATGAAATTGGAATCAATTGGATTAGTGCACCGGAAACGAAATCGTTAGTCCATAAATGGCGTAGTGAGGAACAAGCAATTCTTGTTGGAAGAAATACCATTATCAACGATAATCCTTCGCTTACAGTGAGAGATTACTCGGGAAAAAACCCGATACGGATAATTATCGATAGCCAATTGTCTATAGGTAACCTCAAAAATGTTTTTTCTGACGATGCCGAAACCATTATTTTCAATCGGATAAAACAGGAAAAACAGTCAAACATTGAATGGATAAAAATTCACGAAACGAGTACTCATGTTATTTTAAAGGAACTTTACAACCGAAGCATTCAGTCAATTCTTGTAGAAGGCGGAAGCAGAACTTTACAATATTTCATCATTGACAATGTATGGGACGAAGCCAGGGTGATTGTCGGTGACGTGAATTTTGAATCTGGAATTAAAGCCCCAATTATAAATAAACTTCCTACAGATACATACCCTTTTGGTAAAGACCGAATTTATACATTCATAAGGAAATGATTGCCTTAACCCTTTCTATTTTAGCATCATCGTTAATCTTTGTACTTTTTAAACTGTTTAAAACGTATGAAATAGATACGTTTCAAGCTATTGTTTTCAATTATTTTGCAGCCTTTTTTTGCGGAATTACCTTCTTTGGTTATGAATGGAATGATCGAGTATTAATTGATCTTAGCTGGTTACCTAGCGTTTTAATTTGCTCGTTTCTGTTTATTTCCCTTTTTGTATTAATGGGAATAAGTTCCCAAAATAATGGGATAGCGTCTACTTCTGTTGCCGTTAAAATGAGTATGGCATTAAGTATTGGCGCGATGATATTGATTTATCAAGAAACAGTAAATCTCTTTAAAATTTTTGGAATATTACTAGCAATTATCGGTGTTTTGTTAGTTTCTCTTGAAAAAAAAGATACAACAAAAAATACCTCAAGTTGGATGCTTGGAATTCTCTTTCTTGGAAGTGCATTTTTAGACCTCACACTCAATATTAGTCAAGGTTTTCTATTGGGAAGTCTCACACCTTCATTGTTTTCTGCTTTTGGATTTGGACTTGCAGGTGCTTTTGGCAGTTTCGTTCTAGTTTTTCAATACATCAAAAAAATACGCCAATTTTCTTGGAAGCACGTACTGGCAGGAATCTTATTAGGCATTCCGAATTTCTTTTCCATCTACCTATTACTTGTAGCCTATGATTCAGCTAACTTAAGCGACTCAATTGTTGTTACAATAATTAATATTTCCGTTGTTTGCTTGAGTACTATTTTTGGTTTTTTTCTTTTTAGAGAAAAACTAACAACTCAAAAGTGGTTAGGAATTTTAGTTGTAGTTGCAGCCATATTTCTAATCAGTCGATCCTAAGTTAATATTACTAAAAAGAAAATTTTACTTTGGAATAATCGTACATTTGGGTATGAAATTTTGGCTAGTATTTATTTTTCTGTTCCTCACGACGGAATTATTCAGTCAAGGAACGTATCAAGTTGCTGTTCTTAAATACAACGGAGGAGGTGATTATTACGCAAACCCAACTGCGTTGCCAAATCTCGTGCAATTCTGTAATAAAGAATTGAACACAACTATTTCTAAAGAGGTGCCCTATGTTGAAGTGGGAAGCAAAGACATTTTTCGTTATCCATTTGTGCATATGACAGGACATGGTAACGTTGTGTTTTCTCGTTCGGAAATTGAAAATCTTAGAAACTATCTATTGGCAGGTGGCTTTTTACATATCGATGACAATTATGGAATGAACGAATTCATTCGCGTTGAACTAAAAAAAGTATTTCCAGATAAACCACTGGTTGAGCTTCCATCAACTCATCCCATTTTTAATCAAAAATACACTTTCAATGGACTTCCTAAAATACATGAACACGACGGAAAAAGACCCCAAGCTTTCGGTATTTTTGAAGATGGCCGCTTAATTTGTTTATATACCTATGAAACAGACTTAAGTGATGGTTGGGAAGACCCTCAAGTACATAATGATCCTGCAGAAAAGAGGAAAATAGCTCTTCAGATGGGTGCTAACATCCTTATGTATGCATTTACTAACTAACCTAATAACTGATGAATTACACTGTTTTAATTATTATCGGCGTATTGATTTTAATCTTAGCGTTGTCATTATACACCGTCACTCAAGGGACTATCGCAGTAATCACTTTATTCGGTAAATACCGCAGAAATGCTCATCCTGGATTACGTGTTAGAATACCATTGGTAGAGCAGATTCATAAAAGAATTTCAATTCAAAATCAAAGTATTGAAATGGAATTTCAGGCAGTTACGATTGATCAAGCCAATGTATACTTCAAAAGTATGTTGCTTTATAGTGTAATGAACGAAGAGGAAGAAACTATAAAAAAAGTAGCCTTTAAATTCATCAGTAATAAAGATTTAATGCAAGCACTGATTCGCACCATTGAAGGATCAATACGTTCTTATGTAGCAAGTCAAAAGCAAAGTGAAATATTAGGACTTCGGCACGAACTGGTAGAAAATGTAAAAGAACAAATAGATCATACGCTCGAAGAATGGGGATACCATTTATTGGATTTGCAAATTAATGATATCACTTTTGATGCAGCGATAATTGAAAGTATGAGCAGAGTAGTTGCTTCAAATAACTTAAAAGCTGCCGCAGAGAACGAAGGTCAAGCACTTCTCATTACAAAAACTAAAGCGGCTGAAGCAGAAGGAAATGCCATAAAAATTGCTGCTCAAGCAGAGAAGGAAGCTGCAATGCTAAGGGGGCAGGGAGTCGCCTTGTTTAGACAAGAAGTTGCCAAAGGGATGAGTGAAGCTGCAGCAGAAATGAAACAGGCAAATCTTGACACAAATGTCATCTTATTTTCAATGTGGACGGAGGCGATTAAAAATTTTGCAGAATATGGAAAAGGAAACACAATATTCTTGGACGGAAGTGCAGATGGTATGCAAAAAACCCTTAAGCAAATACAAGCGATGATGAGCGCTGAAATTGAAAAAAAATAGTTCATAAATCCCAAGTACTTTCAACCAATCCATTTATGTTATTGTTAGCCAACCTACTTCGAAAATTCAATTGACGAGATGTGTCCAATTAACTTTATTTCAATCTAAGTATGAAATAATATAAAAATGTCAATAAATCTGTAAGAATTTTCGTTCCGGGATTACTGAATTTTGTGAGTACTGGAAATATTATTTTCTAGTTAAAACAAAATCGGATGAAAATACTTGAAAACAAAGTGGCAATTGTCACTGGGGCTGCCTCTGGAATTGGGCGAGAAATAGTACTACTTTTTGCGGCGGAAGGCTGCCATGTTATTGCTGTCGACATCAATGAAGATAAATTAAAACGTGTTGATGAAGAATTAAAGTTATTGAATTACAATTGCCATACACTTCATTTGAATGTTTCCAAAGAAAATGATGTAGACAGAATCTTTCATTATACAATACATGAATTCGGTAAAATTGACATTTTAGTTAATAATGCAGGAATCATGGACAATTTTGAGCCGGTAGGTGACCTAGACGTTCCCGATTGGCAGTTTATTTTGGAAGTAAATCTGACAGGGCCCTTTTTAATGATGAGGAGGATGATTTCAAACAACATTTCAAGAAAAAAAGGAACTATCGTGAATATCTCTTCTATTGGAGGCTTGAATGGAGGAAGAGCGGGTGCAGCTTACACAGCAAGCAAGCATGGATTAATTGGACTAACTAAGAACACAGGATTCCTTTATGCAAGAGAAGGTATACGCTGTAATGCAATTGCTCCTGGTGCAGTAAATACCGATATCGCTTCATCAATTAATCAATCGAAAACACCTGCGATTTATTTGAATAGAATAATGGAGGGATTCCCACTAAGTAAAAAAGCTGCCGAACCTAACGAAATCGCACAAGTAGCATTATTTCTTGCTAGTGACCAATCGAGCTATATTAATGGGACAACAATAGTAGCCGACGATGCTTGGACAGCTTATTAGGCGTAAAAAATGCAAAAGAGAAAAAGCAAAGTGTAAGCCAATGACAAATAGTATGACAACCTTTGTATCAAGTAATTAACAAACATATTTTATAATGGAAACAAAAAACAAAATGAAATCAAAAGCCAATCAGACCAATGAAAAATTTAAAATAACGGGTGATTGGAATGCCCATGCACAATCCCTAAAAAAAACATATCCACAATTAGTGGACAGTGATTTATTCTTTGAACCAGGAAAAGAAGAGAGCCTTATAGCTCGACTAGCAACAGGGCTAAACAAGGAAAAAAATCAGGTTATAGAAATCATTAAAAAAGTACAGGCCTAGTAAATTGCATCAATACCATAAATGAAAAAAAATAACTTCTTAATTCATTTATAATGCTTGTGCTTTTTTATAAGTGGTCCGAAATCGTTGATTGTAAGTTGTTAAGTGTTAATTAAAAAAAACATTTCGGACCTCTTTTTATTTTTTATTCATCAACAGGAAACTGTAAAAACAAATCAAATGGAAATGGAAACAAAAACAAACACTACCACATTGGTAACAGTAGCTATTGCAGGTGCTGCAGTAGGAGCACTCTTAGGTGTATTATTCGCTCCAGACAAGGGAAGCGTAACTAGAAGCAGATTGTCAGGCGGAGCAAGAAGAATTGCCAATGATTTATCGGATGGTCTCGGTCTTTCTAGTCACGATGATCACAAAGCTGGAGAGATTGAAAAAAACCAACTTAAAAAATCTTATTAATCCTTTACCCGAGTATCCAATTAAAGGTTATCAAAAACCCGTAAAGCTAATATTGCGTCTCGTTTTAGCGAAAGGTAATCTTTAATATCTCGGTTTGACCCAGCATTCGTGCTGGGTCATTTTTAAATCAAACGAAACATACCATGTCTAATTCTACAGAACCATTTTCGGAACTATCCGATAATATCAAACAATATGTCAGAACAACCATTGAAATTATCAAACTAGAAGTAATTCAACGAGTAGCTGTAATCATTGCATACTTCATTTATACTTTTTTCAAGCTTTTACTTTTCGGTATGTCTTTGTTAATGTTGAGCATTTCCATTGGACTATACTTGTCAGAATATTTGAATAATTACGCTAAAGGGTTTGCTATTGTAGGGGTTTTCTATTTATTGATATTCCTAATCATCTATTTTGTAAACCGGAGTTGGATAGAAAAAAACATTCAAAATAACATCATCAGAAACTTGTTCAAAAATGAAAATCTTTAAGCCATGAAAACAGAAATAGTGAATACCAACGATTTAAAAGAAAATATTTCTTTCCTCTACCAGGAACAGTTAAAATTTGAAAACAAGATTAATTCAGGTGTTAACGTTTTTATAAAAAGTGTAAATCCTTTAAATAATCTTAATCGAGAGTACATGACTTCAAATGGTAACATGTTTATCACAGAAGAATTGCCCCAATTTGCATTTAAATGGATGGTTGATGAAACTATCTCTCGCCTGACTTCAAAAAATCCCCAGTTGGGAAATTTGTTAAAAAACACTCTCGTAAAAGAACTTACGACTATTTTATTTAAGAAAGAATCTGTAGGTGACGAATCCTTCGCCTCTCCAAGCGAAGTTGAAATCCCCATTCAAAAGGAAACAGAAACTTCTCTAATGCTTCATGGAAGCTTTACACAAACACCTGAAATTTAGCCAATCCATACTTGTTATGCTCAAAATAAAAAAACTAGGTGTAATCTTGGAGAAAACCAGCTTATATTTTGAAAATCAAGGTGTGTTTAATCCTGCTATTATAGGTGAAGATGGTATGATACATATGTTTTATCGTGCAGTAAGCGCAGGTAATTTCTCAAGTATTGGATATTGTCAATTAGACCAACCAATGCGCGTTGTTAAACGGTTAAAATACCCTATTCTTTTCCCCATTTTCAACTACGAAAAGCAAGGTATTGAGGATCCTAGAATAGTAAAAATTGATGATTTCTATTACCTCAGTTATACCGCATTTGACGGAATAAATGCATTGGGTGCATTGGCTATTTCATGTAATCTAAAAGACTTTTACAGATGGGGCATTATTGTTCCTATCATCAAAAACAAAAAGAGAAAATCTTCGCAATTGAATATGGTTTTTACCAAGCTTTTTTACAATCATTCAGAGGAGGAAGAAGAAGAAAATGAAACCTTTGTTTGGGATAAGAATGTAGTATTTTTCCCAAGACGAATAGAAGGTAAACTATTTTTTTTTCACCGAATAAAACCACATATTTCACTTGTTTCAATTATAGAATTACAAGAAATGACTCCAATATTTTGGACTAACTATTTCAAAGATTATGACAAACATCATTTAAAATGTGAACACCTTCTTCATCCAAAACCAGCATATATTGGTGCGGGATGTCCTCCTATTGAAATACCTGACGGCTGGTTGATGATATACCACGCAGCGTATTTAGAGGATGAAGAATTAATCTACAAAGTCCATATTTTATTATTAGATATTCGTTTTCCTACCATAATAAAAGCTTTTCTACCCTACTCGATTCTAAGTCCTGAATATGCATGGGAAAAAATTGGAAATGTAGACAACGTAGTATTTCCAACTGGTGCCATTTTAATTCAAGACGAAATTTTCTTGTATTATGGTGCGGCTGATTCTCGAATTGCCTGCGCCTCTTTTTCTCTAAAACAACTGCAAAATGAACTAATCTTTTTTTCATGAAAACTTCCAATTACGCAGATAAATTCATTTCGCTTCTAAATACACGACAACATATTACTGTCAAAAAGAAATTAAATGTTTTATTAATCACTTCTTTTCCAAATAGAGAATGTGGAATTGCTACTTTTAGCTATGACCTACTATCACAATTAAATGATTCATTTTCTCATTCCATTCATGTTTCAGTATGTGCTATTGATCACTCCAATTCAGTGATCACTTATAAAAGTCCTGTAAATTTCATTTTAGAATCAGACAATCTTTCGAGTTTTAAAAATTTAAAAGAATACATCAATCGTTCAAAAGCATTTGATATTGTCTTAATTCAACACGAATTTGGATTATTCGGACACAGCTATGGTGAAAAATTATTGTTTTTGATGAATGGACTCAATATTCCCGCAATTACTGTTTTTCATACCGTACTGCCAAACCCAAATCACAAGCTTCTCAATATGGTAAGAGATATTTGTAGTTATTCAAGTAAGATTGTAGTTATGACGGCTCACAGTAAAACTACCTTACACGAAGATTATAAACTCTCAAATGATAAAATTGAAATTATTCCACATGGAACACATTTGATTTCATGGAAAAATCAAAGCCAATTAAAGGAAATTCATGCCCTCAAAGGAAAGACAATTCTTTCAACTTTCGGACTGCTAAGCCCGGGAAAAAATATTGAAATGGCCATTTTATCATTACCGAAAATCCTAGCGCTTTTTCCAAATGTCGTCTACCTAATTATTGGTAAAACACATCCGGAAGTAAAGAAAAAAAATGGGGAAAAATACCGACACTTTTTAATGGATATCGTCGAAAAATCTGAGCTTAAAGATAAGGTGATTTTTATCAATGAATTTGTATCAAAAGAACAATTGGAAGATTTATTGCAACTCACTGATATTTATCTATTTACTTCAAATGATCCAAATCAAGCAGTGAGCGGAACCTTTTCCTACGCCATGGCTTGCGGATGTCCTATTGTTGCAACGAAAATACCACATGCCACTCATGAATTACAGGATGCGGGTATATTAATCGATTTCAATAATTCCCAACAATTAGCCCAACAAGTCATTGACTTACTAGCCAATCCATTGAAATGTAACACTATGCAAACAAAGGCACTGCAAAAATCTAGACCTACGGTTTGGCAAAATGTTGCACTCTCATACATAAATCTGTTGTTAAGCACAACGAAAACAAGTAGTAATAGCTTGATTTTTAATATACCTGACTTCAATATTAAACACCTTAAGAATTTAACCACCGAAAAAGGAATGATACAATTTTCTGTTGCGGAATTTCCTGATTTAACAACTGGATATACTTTAGACGATAATGCTCGCGCACTAATTGCAAGCGTTGGCTACTTCAAAATGACAAACAACCATGAAATAATACCTTTCATTGAAATTTATTTCAATTTTATTGAACGTATGCAAGGCGATGATGGGTATTTCAATAATTACCTCACTATTGACGGTAAATTATCAACGCAAAATGAACTTGAAGACCTCTATGACGCTAATGGACGAGCAATTTGGGCACTCGGTGAAACAATGGAGCAGCTAACTGCTCTAGATGAACTTTACAGCATTCGAACAAAGCAAATGATTGAAAAATCGCTTAAACATATCCAAAAAATGACAGCTCCTAGAAGTATTTCATTTGCATTAAAAGGACTTACCAACTATTATAAATCATTGGAGGATGAGAATGTTTTGAAACTGATTTCCGAATTGTGTGAGAAATTGAGCTCATTTTATGATGTACATTCAAGTAAAAATTGGCGCTGGTTCGAAAACGGTATCACATATGCAAATGCTGTAATTCCTGAGGCCTTGATTTTAGGCTTCGTTATTACCAAAAATGAAAGATATAAAACGATTGCCATTGAGTCTTTTGATTATTTACTATCTATTCTATTCAAGGGTGAATATTTTCAAGTAATTTCAAATAAAACTTGGTATTACCTGGATTTTCATTGCGATCAATATGGCGAACAACCTATAGATGTCGCGTATACTATTATTGCCCTTGACTCATTTAAAAAAATATGTAATAATATTTCATACGATATCCTGAAAAAAGAGGCTTTCGATTGGTACCTCGGCAAGAATCAACTCAATCAAATTATTTATAACCCGATTACCGGAGGTTGCTACGATGGTATTGAAGAATTTGAAGTAAACATTAATCAAGGAGCAGAAGCCACTGTGACATACTTGATGGCAAGAAATTGCATGGAACCTACCAAGGTCAATTATTCACAAAAACATACGGAAATTGATTCAGAAGAATTGGTTAATCAACAAATTGAACATTAATATGCATAAAATAGAAATAAATAACCTCAGAAAAGTAATCGCTGTTCAAAAGGAATTCAGTGAGATATTCCCCCATTTACGAATCGATTTCCATCTAAAACCTCATCAGTCACATGGTGAAAACACACCGAAAATGGCAAAAAAAACCAAACTGAGAATTGGCGACTGCAGGGTTCATTCCCACAACGGATATCTCTACCTTAACGAAGAAATGACAGTTAAAGAATTTAAATCGTATTTAACAAACGAATTTGGTTTAGCGGTTGAAATTTTTCAAAAAATAGAAAAGGGGAAATGGTCGAAAAACCCGATATATTCCAATCAATTACTAGCAGAAATAAATTTTGAAATAGATTAATATCAATGCTTAAGAGCATTCTGAATTAATGCGGTTAGAAAATAGTCTATGTAGCAATGGCCTTTTTACAAACGAACATTATTAAAGAAAAATGAAATTACATATTAAGAATATGGTCAGTGCAAGATGCATTGAATTGGTCACATCAATCGCAAAGGATATGGGACTTAGTTACCAAAAGGTTGATCTAGGAGAAATTAGTATCAATCAGCAATTATCGTTATTGCAAGAATTAGAATTCAAGAACAAACTTCAATTATCTGGGTTGGATCTATTAAATGATAATCGATTGATTTTATCGGAAAGAATAAAGAATATCGTTATTGATCTTATACATAATACAGAAGAAAAAATTAAAATTAATTTTTCGATTTATTTGAGTGAAAAAATGAACCTCAACTATACCTACTTATCGAACGTTTTTAGATCAGTTAATGGAATTACTATTCAACAGTTTATTATATTTAACAAAATTGAAAAGATCAAAGAATTACTCGTATATGGGGAACTAAATTTATCAGAAATATCCTATCGACTGAATTATAGTAGCATTGCACACCTGTCAAATCAATTCAAAAAAATAACCGGTATTACACCAACGGAATATAAAAATAATAGAGCCTTTAAAAGAATTCCGTTAGAAAAAATAGGTCTTTAATAAGTAAAAAAATAAAACAAAAAAAGGGAGTTTCCTCCCTTTTTCATTGGCGGTCTTCCTTTCCTAAACCATATCATATATTACCGCCAATTCATTTTCCACCTCATTGACTCCTGGTGCATTCCATGCCAATCTCGCTGCTTCATCCCTTTCGAATAAAGACTCAACAGCCCCGCGCAACGTCACCTTATTACCTTTAACTTTTACTTGAATATTCCGATCATCAATCAACCAACTTCTTGATAAAGCATTTTCAATTGATTCTAGTTCCAAATTATCAGTTGGCTCTACTTCTAAAGAAATATTATTGATGACACCTTTCACACCTGATAGATTCATTATACATTTCTTTGCTGCTTCTCTTTGGTAATTCCATTTAACACGACCATCTAAATTCACCCATCCATCTTCGACTTTAACTTTGATTTTATCACTAGGAACAGACCAATCCCATTTCATAGCTGTTAAGGCTTCATTTGCGATATCTTCGTCAGAACTCTTATTAGAATCGGTTATTTTAACCAGTAATTCTTCTACGATTGCCTTCACTCCGACTACATTCTTTGCTGCAGTTTCTGCTTCCACTTTCTTTGCGTAACTGTTCACATGACCTGATAAAGTTACCACACCATTATTTGCAGTTACTCCAATTTCTGCCGCACCAATTAACGGTTGCCATTTAATCGCATCTTGTACATCCTTTTGCAATTGTTCATTAGATTTCATATATGTTTTTTTTAGCTCGTAACTGAATTGTTACCTAACAAAGGTCTCCGTTTTCATCACAAATTAGCTTACATCTAGTTTTGTATTTTTTGCAAATAAATAGGGCAATTAGGAATGAAAAAATTCTCGTAAAATTTAAAAATGGGGACAGTAAAATACCATCCCCATTACTTAAGATTTGGATTAAATAAGGTTCTCTAGTGAGAAACCTCCATCTTTTTTACAAGAACCCTATCGTTTAATTTAATACTGAAATAGTACATTCCAGGAGCAAAAGAGCTAACATCAACAACATTGGCACCTGAAAATCCTTGCTGAAAGTGGACGATTTTTCCAACTGCATTAGTAATTGTAATGTCGATTACTTCTTGATTTTTACTTTCAATCATAACCACGGATGAAGAAGGATTTGGATAAACCAGTATCGTTTCCTCTTGTAGTTGTGCAACGGCCAAAGACTCATCTAAAATCATCAACGTTGATAAGGAACAGCCGTTTTCATCTGTAATCGTGACAATATAAGATCCTGCAGAAACACCTGATAAATCCTCCTGCGTAGAACCATTTGACCAATCCACTTGATACGGTGCCGTTCCACCTGTAATGGTTATATCAATTTCTCCATCCATGGAAGTCGAAGTAGTCGGATGAAGCAGTTGATTGTTTAATACCAGAGGTGATGCAGGTTCGTCAATTACAAAATTCATAGAGCCATTGCAGCCATTGTGGTCAGTTACCAGCACATCATAATTTCCAGGTTCTAAGTTACTCAAATTGGCACTTACGGCTTGATTAGACCATGTGTACATATAGGGTGAAACGCCACCGTTAACCAATATACTGATTGAACCGTTATTTCCGCCGTAACATGAAACGTCAGAAATTGAACTATTAAGTTGAATCATGCTAGGTTGACTTACAAATCTGTACACCGAAAAAATACAATTATTTGCATCCCTCACCACTAGTTGATAAATCACACCCCCCTGTAAGCTATCGTATTGTCCCAAGGTTGAAAATGAATTTGGTTCAAGACTATATAAATAAGGAGCAACACCTCCAGAGGCGGTCATATTTATTTCACCATTGGCCTCTCCATAACAACTTACATTTAATACCGATGCTTGAATATGAATTTGTGTTGGTTCAAGGATCGTAAAGTTCTTAGTTGCCATACAGTTTGCTGCATCTTTAATCATTAAGGAATAATTTCCTGCAGCTAATGCGTTAAATACCGTTCCTGATTGAAAGGAGAATCCACTATTTAAACTATATGCAAAAAATCCTGCACCACCGGATGCACTTATTGCGACGGCACCTGTTTGTGCACCATGACATAAAACATTGGTGACATTAGTAACAACAACAAAGGCATTCGGTTGAACCAATGTACGCATCATTGTATCGATACAAGCATTTGCATCTTTTACATATGCAATAAACAATCCGGCACTTAAATTATTAAAAACTGGTGTGTTTTGAAAAGTTGTTCCATTAATACTATATTGAATGACCCCGGTACCACCCGTAACATTATTGATGGTTATTGAACCATCGTGACCATCATGACAAGATACATTTTGATGACTCAATGAACCAATCGATGGACCACCGGCAGAAATAATAGTTCCGGAAACAGTCGTAGTACAATTTGCACCATCTTTTATTATGACAAATTGAGTACCTGAAGATAGCCCAGTAAATGCGCCCGATGCAACAAAATTGATTCCGTTCATGCTGTACATATACCCGGTGCCAGAACCTCCAGACGCAACAGCCATAATTCCTCCATTGGAAAGTGAGCACGTAGCATTGGTAGTGTTTACCGTTGCTATCAATTGGCTAGGTTGTGTCACAATAGTGGATATAATGGATATACAATTTTTTGAATCTTTCGTATAAATAAAAATGGTATCCGAATATAAGTTATTAAATAGACCGGTATCTTGAAAATTAGTACCATCGATACTGTAAAAGTAATCTGGAATACCACCAACCGAAGTAGCCAAGACACTGCCATCATTCTCACCATAACATGACGCTGGACTTGAGGTAAGTGTTGTAATTAACAAAGTTGGTTGTGTTAATGTTACAACTACAGATTTAATACAGCTCGTTACATCTTTCACGTAAACGGTATAATTTCCCGCCGTCAAATTGGTAAATTCCGGTGTGGATTGATAATTTATCCCGTTTAGGCTGTAACTATGTGAACCAGTTCCACCAAATGCCGAGACATTAATAGCGCCATCAGCCGCTCCGAAGCAAGACAACATGGTCAACGACGTTGTAAAATTTAATGCTGCTCCTTGGGTAATTGTTACTGTAGTAAAACTGGAACAATTTGCATTATCTTTTACAGAACATGCGTACGTTCCTGCAGATAATCCAGTAAAAGACCCAGACAATTGAAAGTTTATCCCATTGATACTATATTGTGATGCTCCCGAACCTCCCGTAGAGGATAGCGTGATACTCCCATCATTTCCGTTGAAGCAACTTACATTTATCACATTTGGACTCATCAAAGTTGGACCTGTAGTAGAATTAATCGTAACGACGGTTGTCTTCGTGCAGCCATTTGCATCTTTAACCGTTAAATTATAACTTCCTGCAACGAGGCCATTAAACGAACCACTGGATACAAAATTCCCATTGTTTAATTTATACATGAGTGTTCCAACCCCACCGGTGGCATTGCAAACAAATGATCCGTTGCTTTGACCACAAGTACCATTCGTTACCTGAATTGTATTTAAGGAAATTACATTTGCCGGCTGGGAAATTTGAAGGCTCGTTTCATAAATACACCCTTTAAAGTCCTTGACCCGCACATCATAAGTTCCGCTCATTAAATTTATAAACGCTCCTGAAGATTGCCAAGCTCCCTGATTTAATGAATAAGAATAGGGTGAAGTACCAAAAATACCAGAAACATTGAAAGATCCGTTATTCCCTCCATTACACAATACATTCGTTAGTGATGAAATGGTTCCTGATAACCCTACTGTAATACTCTTTGTTGTTGTTTTGACACATGTCGTATTCCAACCTTCAAGCGTAGTTGTAAGCGTAATGTTGTATTGACCTGCATTGACAAATGTATGTGTCGGATTTTTAAGGTGGGAAACTGGTGATCCATCTCCAAAGTTCCAAGTATACAAATAGTTTAGTCCACTATAATTAACTCTCCCTAATTTGTTGAACATACTGTCTGTAACAAATGAGGAAGTATTTACCAATTGGATAGCTTGCCCTGGCTGCAAACATACCGTTGGAAGATTAAAATTGGATATATTCGTATTTTCCATGGTAGGAATTAAATAAAAATCACCGTTGCGATTAAAACTAGTCATTGCACTGGCCCAATTATTTCCGGTCGAGGTTCCAGCCAAAGACGCTAAATCTTGTCCTAAACCCTCACCGTTGCCTGTATATTGCACATGAAATTCATCACCATAAGGAAAACTATTTGCCAATACCTCTACTGAAATTGCGAAATTCGATGACACAGTTACTCCACCGGGAAACGAAAAGGTGTTATAACCTGGGCTATTTTGGCTATGTGACCACCAAATTTCCTGCACGCTTGAAATAAGTGCAGTAGGCTTCCCTGTTGCGTCTACATGATAGATTCCAACCTTTAATGCAACACCTGATAGGTTTCCATTAACCGGATGATGGCCATAAACTTTCACACCTGTTATTTTTCCAACTCCGTTATACTTGTACGTTTGAGAGGCCTTTTCTTCGAAACCGCTAATTAGGTCATAAGTTTGTGTGCCCCCGACATTTTTCCCCGCAACGAATCCATTAGGATCCGAATTACAGGTTGATTGTGCATGACCACTCGACAGCCAGATGGCAAATCCTGCGGTCAAAAGCGTAATTTTTCTTTTCATTTTTTCTTTGAATTAGTGAATAATTAATTTATCACAACAAAGGTCTTATGGACTGAAAAGAATGTGCTTACATAATAAATAAAGAGACTTGCAAACTTTGCTTATATATTTATTGGATTTTTTAATACAATCATTTTTTCGCGTTTAGTAAATCAGCGGATTAGGAAAAAGTACACCTTCTTATTGATTTTAAAATCAAACGATTGAAAAATAAGTAACAAGAAATTATACAGATGTGCCGTATCTATTCGAATTATTCAAACTGCGCATGTCATTAAATCTTATCCCTTCACGTCGGAAAATATCATGAGCCCTCTTCATGCTCATTTGTCGGGTGTAAAAAGGTTCGTTAACCACAAAATGATGGATGGAATGGGTAGCACCGAAATTAAAGCAGAACAATTGAAATGGCCATGTCCACCAAGCATTTAGCACTTGAGTTTGTTTCACAATATCTCCGTCTGAAATGTCACCATAATAATGCATATTTGACGTAATAAAATGTAAGCAGAATTGACGGATATAATTAGGAATGACAAAAATATAAACGATTGAATCTACAAAGTTAAATATCCAACTAAATGATATATCGACTGCAAGTTGTATTCCAAAATATGGCAAGATTCTCATAATTACCCATGCATAAAAAGTAAAATATGCAGGAATTCCAATGGGCATAAAACCAAAAAAAAGCGTTTTTCGTAGCATATTCATATCTTTTTCACTCAATCTACCTGCTTTTTTTTCTTGACGAATTTCTTTTAAAATTCTTATACAACGGAAAAGAAAACTTAATAACAGATCTGGGGTCATTATGAAACGTTTAACAGACCACTTTTCTCCATTTGTCACTCCACGTTCTTCGATATCAATAATTTTTCCAGAATGCTGATGATGGTGATGATGCCAATATTTTCGGATCCATGGATTAAGCGTTAACGGTCGAAATATCCACACAACAAAAAACATAAAATTGACCATGTATTTTGATTTTTTAAAGTACAATCCATGAATCAAATCATGCTCTAACTCATGTAAAATTGAGGTCCAAAATGCAATCCAAATAATTAAAAACCATGTAGTTAATATTTCGTTTAATCATAACCAAGACACCCAAACAATAGAAGTTGCACTAACCAATAAAATGATAAACCCCAACAAATCTTGAAACTTTAACCATTTGTACTTCAAACGTATCCGGGCGTGTTCTATACGAAGAGCGGTGGTAATTCTTTTTATTTTTTCCTTTTCGGCAGAACTTAGTGGCATTTTTAGAATTTATTCATGTTGCTTAATAAACCACTTTAGAATTTGTTAAACTATGTAAACATTTTTAATGCTTACACCATGTGAGCAATATCGGATTCGAACCAATGACCCCTACCCTGTCAAGGTAGTGCTCTAAACCAACTGAGCTAATTGCCCTACAAAAAAAGCAGTCTTTGACTGCTTAAAAGTGTGGTCCCACCTGGGCTCGAACCAGGGACCACCTGATTATGAGTCAGGTGCTCTAACCAACTGAGCTATAGGACCATTTTCCCGAAGTTTTTTTTGAGCTCTTCCTCTAACCGTCCTATAGCTATCGGGAGAGCTATAGAAATGTTTCACCGAAATTCAATCGGGATGCAAAAATAGCAAAAAATCTATTAAAAGTTTGTACTGATTAAATTTTAATTTAGTTTAAGAAATTCAACCCCCATGCAATAGCGTTAGATTCCAAAGGACATAATTCTTAAGTTTGTACCATGCCGATAGTGCTTTCTTTTTATCCACATGATTTAGATTTTAAACACCCTTTCTCTGTTGCAGGAAACACAAGGACTTATACCCCCATGATCATTGTTCGGTTAATTTACGATCACCTCATAGGTTACGGAGAAATCACCATGCCTCCTTATTTAGGGGAGACAACAGATAGCGCAATAAATTTTCTGAATCTTGTAAAGAAATTAACCTTCTCCTTGGATATGAGCCTCGAAGAGTTTCATGAACTTATTGATAATATATCAAAAGGGAACAATGCGGCTAAAGCAGGATTAGATATTGCATTTCATGACCTCAAAGCAAAATTCAATTCAACAAGCATTAAATCACTTTATCAGCTACCAGAAAGTAATAACCATAGTTCGTTTACTATCGGACTTGACTCGCCGGATATCATGGAAGTAAAAACCATAGAAGCGATCGCACTAAATTTCAGAGTCTTGAAGGTGAAGTTAGGAGGATCACAAGATGAAGAATGCATACGACGAATTGCGAAGATTTGGAAAGGCCCGATTTCAGTAGATGCCAATCAAGGTTGGAAGAATAAAGATTGGTCTCTTGATTTTTGTCATGAATTAAAAGAATTGGGGGTGCAGTTTGTAGAGCAACCTTTCGAAAAATCGAATTTAAAAACGGCTGAATGGCTTACTAGCAGATCTCCTTTACCAATTATTGCCGATGAAAGCTGCAAGCGGTTTACAGATTTAGAGGTTCTAAAAAATTGTTTTCATGGCATCAATGTTAAACTTATGAAGAGTACCGGGTTGTTTGAAGCCTATAAAATGCTCCAATTTGCTAAAAACAACCAAATGAAAACAGTAACAGGTTGCATGGCTGAATCATCTTGTGCCGTTGCAGCAATGTCTCATTTTAGTTCTCTCGCCGATTGGGTAGATTTAGATGGACCATTCCTTATAACCAATGACCCTTTTGAATCCGTTCAGCTTGTGGATGGATCAATTCAATTACCAAGAGATATAGGTATAGGTGTTGAACTGCGCTAACCCAGTGAAACATCTAGAATCATCATGACAACAAATCCCGCCATGAACCCAAGGACAGCTATGTCCGTGTATTTATCCCGCTGAGTTTCAGGAATCACCTCCTCCACCACGACAAAAATCATTGCTCCAGCGGCGAAAGCCATAGCAAAAGGCAATACTGGTTCTACATAAATAACCAATAAAGCCCCAAGTACGCCTGCTATAGGTTCAACAATAGCAGATAATTGTCCGTACCAAAAACTTTTAAACCGAGTGGCCCCCGCCCTTCTCAATGGCATAGCCACAGCAAATCCTTCTGGGAAATTTTGAATGCCAATGCCAATGGCTAATGCAACAGCACCTGCAATGCTAGCCCCCTCCATTCCATTAGCCGCAGCACCAAAAAGTACCCCCACGGCAAGTCCCTCTGGAATATTATGTAAGGTTATGGCCAGAACTAGCAAAGTAGTTTTATGAAGCTGCGTTTTGACTCCTTCAGACTCATTTTCACTGAAATTGATATGTAAATGTGGCATGCTTTTGTCGAGAAAAAACAAGAAAAGTGCACCTGTAAGAAACCCGATTGCCGCTGGCATCCAAGACCAACCAGGGTATAAACGTTCTGACATTTCGATAGAGGGTGTCAACAATGACCAAAAACTAGCTGCAACCATTACGCCACCAGTAAATCCTAGCATTCCGTCCAACCAACCCCTGTGTATGGTTTTAAAGAAGAACACTAGAGACGCCCCTGCTGCGGTTACTAACCATGTAAATGTGGTAGCGAGAAATGCTGCCAACACAGGATCGATTCCACGAAAAAAATCTACTATACTTTCCAAGTTTTTGTTTACCTGTAAAGTTAAGCATATTATGCGTTAACACTACTCAAAACCTTTTTTCAAGGCATTTTCTTTTAAATTTTTTGCTACTGCAGTTCCAAAATCATCTTTAGATGAGGTGGTTGCATTTTTCTTTCGTTCTTCCTGTATATATCCTTCTCTTTTCTTGGCTAAGTCACCGATTTCTTTCTGGATTTTGGCTCGCTCCTCTTGTTTTTTTGCAAGAATTTCTTTTTTCTCTGCCTCGGTCTTTCCTTGTAATTCTTGCGGTAAATCTTCATCCTTCATTTTTAGAATCACCGTTGAATCCGCTTGAAGAGCATCTATCAAATCATAGCTTCCATTTTTATAATTTGCCTTTGATTTCACAATAGATCGTTCGGCAGCAACGCTCGCTCCTTGCTGATTGGAATTGTTGTCTTCCTTTTCTTGTTGGGCTTTTTTAACGAATCCATCAGCACCATACCACATATAAGTACCATTTAATTGCCTGTTTCTGTTGTTTATTTCTTCATCATAGGGAGTTTGAATAAATGCTACCTTTTCATTAGAATTAATGTTAAAATATGCGCCATTACTACATGTCGCACCGTCTTTCCAATTTTCACGTACACCTTGATCATAATCCCCACAATAAATAGTATTCACTAAAATATCTTTATTTCTGGCTTCTTGACAAACCTCCTTATATGAAATAGGCCCTTGATTAAATGGTTCGTTTCCAGCAATGTAAATTAGTTTGAGATCACCATTATCTGTTGACCAAGATAAATCTTTAATTGATTGACGAATTACAGCGCCACAATATTCCTCACCTCCGTTTGTGCGAAGTCCAAATAATTTCTCGGAAACCAAATCTAAATCTTGAGTAAAATTCAATTGTTGTCTAATCCAATATTGTGATGAAATCCCGGAATTTCCATAATCATACATGGCCATTTCCAACGTAGGTGTTTCCCCGTTATATTTTAAGTTGGAAACTTCGTTTACAATTGACCAAATTTTGGATTTGGCTTGATCAATAAGTCCATCCATGCTATTGGAGGTGTCAAAAAGAATAACCAACTGGATCTTTCTTTTCGAAAGCGTTTGTGCATGAAGATTACATACAATGAAAATAAGAATAAGTGAACTAACGTATTTTTTCATGAGGTGTTTTTTTTTCAGTATACACCTGTCTACTCTTTACGTTCAATTTTCTGTAAAACTTTTTATCGCCAAAGCATAGCTTTTTACTCCAAACCCAGAAATAACACCAACACAAACAGGACTAATCAAGGATTCATGACGAAATGTATCACGTGCCGATATATTACTCATGTGAACTTCAACAACTGGTGCTTGAATTGCAGAAATACAATCCCTCAATGCTACACTTGTATGGGTGTATCCTGCGGCATTTAAGACGATTCCATCAGCGTTAGTTTGTTGAAGACAATTAATTAATTCTCCTTCAATATTGGATTGAAAATATTCAAGTGTTACTGAAGGAAAACCTAATATTAGACTTCGTAAATGTTCATCGAATGAAACATTCCCATAAATTTGTGTCTCCCTTGTACCAAGTAGGTTCATATTAGGGCCATTTACTATCAGAATTTTCATATATGTCAATTTGGGAACGCTATATTAAGGATTTTGTCTCGTATTTAAAAATCGAGAAAGGCTTGAGTGAAAACTCAATTTTGGCTTATACTGCTGATGTTCAAAAACTAAGAGATTTTGCTTTATCTCATAAGAAAGATCCTGAAGGAATTTTCTACCACGATTTAAAATTATTTATCGGAGATCTATATGATCTTGGTTTGAGTGCAAGAAGTCAAGCGCGAATTATATCGGGCATCAAACAATTTTATGGATTTTTACTCATGGAAAATACCATTTCCTCTGACCCAAGCGAGTTACTTGAACAACCAAAAATTGGAAGAAAATTACCGGAAGTACTCACCCTTGAAGAAATTGATAGTTTAATCTCCGCAATTGATTTGAGTAAAGAAGAAGGACATAGGAATCGTGCAATCATAGAAACATTATATAGTTGTGGCTTACGAGTTAGTGAATTAGTCAATTTAAGATTTTCAGACTTGTACTTCGATGAAGGATTTATTCGCGTTATCGGCAAAGGAAATAAAGAACGGCTCGTTCCTGTAAGTCCACAAGTAGAAAAAGAAATATCGCTATATGTCAACCACATTCGCAAACATTTGTCTATTCAAAAAGGTAACGAGCAGGTCGTTTTTCTCAATAGAAGGGGAAGTATGTTAACTAGGGTAATGATTTTTACCATCATAAAACAACTTTCAGAAAAAATTGGACTTAAAAAGATTATATCTCCCCATACGTTTCGACATAGTTTTGCAACCCATCTCATCGAAGGTGGAGCCAATCTACGAGCGATTCAAGAAATGTTAGGTCACGAATCTATTACCACAACGGAAATATACACACACCTCGATCAGCGATATCTGCGTGATGCAATTATGAGTTTTCATCCAAGAAACAACGAATAAATTGTTCAATCAGAAATGATTACATTCACCAATAACAATCTATTAAAATTATATAAATTTCCTTTGTCAGAATGAAATAAAATTATATCTTTGCAACCGCTTTTTACATTTTAACGTATCTAAAGTCATTATGTCAAGAATTTGTCAATTAACAGGAAAGTCAGTGATGGTGGGTCATCACGTGTCACACTCAAATGTGAAAACCAAAAGAAGATTCAGTCCAAATTTGGTTACCAAGAAATTTTTTATTCCTGAGGAAAACAGCTATATAACACTAAAAATTTCAACTGCTGCATTACGCACCATCAACAAAAAAGGAATTTCAGCGTGTTTGAAAGAAGCGAGAGAGAAGGGTTTTTTAAAGTAACCTGTTGAGAAAACAGTAAAATAATAGAAAAATGGCAAAGAAAAGTAAAGGCAATCGAATTCAAGTAATTTTAGAATGTACAGAACACAAGACTACTGGCGTTGCTGGTACTTCGCGTTACATTACTACTAAAAATAGAAAAAACACTCCGGATCGTATGGAAATAAAAAAGTACAATCCTATTTTGAAAAAATATACAGTTCATAAAGAAATTAAATAAAAAGTAAAAATGGCAAAAAAGGTAGTTGCGTCATTACAAAAAGGTGGTGGTAAAGAGCATACGAAAGTAATTAAAATGGTGAAATCCCCTAAATCGGGTGCATATACATTTAAGGAAGAAATCGTTCACAACGACAAAGTAAAAGATTGGTTTGCTAAAAATTAATGATTAGTATCATATTGTAAAGCTTCCTTGCGGAAGCTTTTTTTTTCACTTTACCTATGGGACTATTTGATTTTTTTTCAAAATCCAAAAAAGAAAACTTAACGCCCGGTCTAGAAAAAACAAAACAATCGTTTTTTTCAAAGATAGCGCGTGCAATTGTTGGGAAATCAACTGTAGATGACGAAGTATTAGACAATCTTGAAGAAATCTTGATTACTTCTGATGTCGGCGTTGAAACAACCTTGAAGATTGTTTCGCGAATTCAAGAAAGAGTAGCCCGTGACAAAGTGTTAAACACATCAGAACTTAATGGTATTCTTCGCGAAGAAATTATTACGCTACTGGAAGAAAACAACTCTAATCTGGACGGACATTTGGCCATCGACAAGCCAGAAAACAATCCATATGTAATCATGGTTGTTGGTGTAAATGGTGTTGGTAAGACCACAACCATCGGAAAACTAGCCTATCAATTTAAAAAAGCAGGTAAAAAAGTAGTTTTAGGTGCTGCAGATACCTTTAGAGCAGCAGCAGTTGATCAACTCATTATTTGGTCGAAACGCGTCGATGTTCCAATTGTTCAACAAGGTATGGGAGCAGATCCCGCTAGTGTAGCTTTTGATACCTTGCAATCCGCAAAATCTCAACAAGCAGATGTAGTAATCATAGATACAGCAGGCAGGCTTCACAACAAAACAAATTTAATGGCCGAGCTGTCAAAAATTAAAAGAGTAATGGAAAAGGTAGTGCCTAATTCCCCTCATGAAATACTTTTAGTTTTAGACGGTTCAACAGGTCAGAATGCATTTGAACAAGCGAAACAGTTCGAACAATCTACCGCTATCAATGCATTAGCAATCACAAAACTTGATGGAACGGCAAAAGGAGGAGTCGTAATTGGTATTTCAGATCAAATGAAAATTCCAGTCAAATATATTGGTGTTGGAGAAAAAATGGAAGATTTACAACTATTTGATCGTAAAGAATTCGTAGAATCGCTATTCTCCGATTAACATATTCTAAAAGAAATAAACAATTGTAATTTCTTTTCAACTTTCTTCTTTCTTCCGATAAAATTCAATAATTTGGTGATCTAAAACATCAAACTATGAAAAGATTTTACGCCATTTTGTGGATATCACTCTCCATGCTGTCCTTACCTTTCTCATCGTTATCGCAGCAATGGGCAGAAATGATGAAAAATCCGAATGCTAATTTTTATGATATTCAAGCTGAATTTCAAAACTATTGGGCGGGAAAAACGATTCAGAAGGGTAAAGGATACAAAGCATTTAAGCGTTGGGAGAATTACATGGCACCTAGAGTCTATCCAACCGGTAATATAACCCTTCCTTCTCAAACCTATAAAAACTACAAACAATGGGAAGCTGATTTAGCCGCAGCCGGAATCCCCAAATCAACCAATGGTAACTGGCAAATTATTGGACCAATCGGAAAACCAACAGGTGGAGGAGCTGGTCGCTTGAATTTTATTCGTTTTGATCCAACAAACAGCAATACAATTTGGGTTGGAGCTCCAGATGGCGGGCTGTGGAAAACCACCAATGGAGGAACATCATGGACTACCAATACTGACCAGCTAACTGTAATTGGTGTTTCAGATGTAGCAATTGATCCGACAAACACACAAACAATGTACCTTGCTACGGGAGATAGCGATGGAACAGATACTTACAGCATAGGTTTGTTAAAATCTACAGATGGTGGAAATACCTGGAATACGACCGGTCTAACCTGGCAAACTACGCAAGGTAGAACAATTGGTAGAGTACTTGTAAACCCAAGCAACCCACAGGTCGTAATTGTTTTTTCGAGCGCGGGTATTTTTAGATCAACGAACGGAGGAACTACATTTACAACTGCCACAGGAAGTTTTGCATGTAGTGATGGTGAATTTAAACCAGGAGATCCTAATACAGTTTATGCTTGTGGTACTACATTCAAACGATCTACAGATGGTGGTGCTTCTTGGACGGCAGTAACATTACCACTCACGGGCATAACACGCTTGTCAATGGCAGTAACAGCAGGAAACAATGCCTATGTTTATTTGCTAGCTGCTAATAATACGGACAGTGGTTATAAAGGGCTTATGCGTTCTACGAATAGTGGAACTAGTTTCACATCCCAGTCAACGACACCAAATATTCTTGGTTTTGACAATGGTGCAGATGCAGGCGGTCAAGGTTGGTATGATCTCGCCATTGCTGCATCTCCTACAAACGCCGAAGAAGTAATTGTAGGAGGAATCAACCATTGGAGATCAACAAATGGAGGTTCTACATGGACAATGATTTCACATTGGTATGGAGGTTTTAGCAAGCCCTATGTACATGCAGATGTTCACGACATTCAATATTTACCTGGTTCTGGCACCACTATTTTATCAGCTAACGATGGTGGCTTTTTTAAAACAACAAACAGTGGTTCATCTTGGACTGACTTGAGTTCTAATTTAGCAATTGCGCAGCAATATCGATTTAGTTTATCTGCTTCCTCTGCAAGTATGATTTTAGCTGGACATCAAGACAATGGAACCAATAGAACAACTAACTTAACTGCTTGGACTGAAGTTGGTGGTGGAGATGGAATGGATTGCTTTATTGATAGAACTAACAATAACAGACAGATATCTTCAATTTATTACGGTGATTATTCAAGAACCCTTACAGGAGGTGCAACTTTCGCTGATATTGCAGATCCAGCAGGTCAAGGTGAATGGGTGAGTCCAATCAAACAAGATCCAGTGGATGCTAATATCGCATATTCTGCTGGTCGCGCTGCTCTTTATAAATCGTCTAATATTTGGGCGACTTCAGTAGCTTGGACAACCATGGGAACCCCACAGGGAACAGGTTCAATCATTGAACTAGCAATTGCGCCTAGTAATAACCAAGTTATTTATTGTTTAAAAACAGGTTCAGGTGGGGTTTCTAAATCAACCAATGGAGGTACTTCTTTCACGTCTTGTGCCAACCCAACAACAGCGGCATCTCCTTCTTGGGTTGCTGTTTCTAATACAGATCCAAATGTCGTATTTGTAGTTTACTCAGGATATAGCGCTACCGCAAAAGTTTACAAATCAACGAACGGCGGAACTTCATGGACCAATTTATCAACGGGATTACCAAATGTGCCGGTTAATTGCATAGTTTATCATAACGGTGCTGCGGGTGGTGATGGTATCTATATTGGAACGGATATCGGAGTATACTATAGAGATAATGGCACAAATGGATGGATTGACTTTAGTCAAGGACTTCCTAATTGTGAGGTAACAGATTTAGAAATTTATTATGCAACAGGAAGATTAAGAGCGGCCACTTTCGGCAGAGGTACATGGGATTCCGATTTGTATTCATCGGTACCGACGGCACCAGTTGCCTCATTTACAGCGAACAACCAAACGATTTGTGTTGGACAAGCTGTTCAATTCACAAATACATCCACGGGACAACCAACTTCATTTAATTGGACTTTTCAAGGTGGCACCCCAGCAACCAGTACTGCTCAAAACCCTTCTGTGACCTACAATACAGCAGGAACCTATGATGTATCTTTAACAGTTTCAAATGCAAATGGACAAAATACCTCTTCTCAAACGGGATATATTACTGTAATTGCAGCAAATGGAAGTCCTTTGCCGTTAACAGAGGGATTCGCTTCAACGACTTTTCCACCAACCGGTTGGACAAGTATAAATCCTGATGGAACTGATACTACTTGGAGAAGAAGTGCAACAGTTGGTTTCGCTCCAACCGCAGGTAATTCCATGGTGTTTTTAAATTTCTATAAAGATGATACTGGCAATCAAGATGAGATGAGAACTCCTAAATTGAATTTTACTGGTTTGTCTGCAGCACAAATGACCTTTGACGTGGCATATGCAGCTTATAATGCAACGTACGTAGATGGTCTTGAAGTACTTATTTCAGTCGATTGTGGAACAACTTGGACTTCTCTCTACAATAAAACAGGTTCAACAGTAGCGACGGGAAATTTACCGACTGCAGCTGCTACAACCGCAGCTTTTGTTCCTACTGCTTCACAATGGCGAACAGAAACCATCAACTTGACAACATACATTAACAACCCAAGTGTTCAATTAGCCTTTAGAAATTTAGCTGGATATGGTAACAATCTATATGTTGATAATATCAATATAACCGGTACTGCTGTGCCTACAGCACCTACAGCAAGTTTTACCTCAACACCTACTGGAACGGCATGTACTGGCCAAACTGTACAATATACAAGTACGTCAACAGGAAGTCCATCATCTTATTCCTGGACCTTTGCAGGAGGAACTCCAGCAACCAGTACAGCTCAAAACCCAACGGTGACATATTCAACACCTGGAACATATAACGTTTCATTGACTGCAACCAATTCCATGGGTAGCAATACATCAAATCAAACCAATTATATAACTATTAACCAAACGCCATCTATTACAGGTACAACGCCTGCTAGTAGATGTGGCACAGGAACAGTTTCTTTAGCTGCAACTGCTTCAACAGGAACAATTTCTTGGTTCTCTTCATCAACAGGAGGAACGGCTCTCGGAACAGGAACAACTTTTACAACGCCTTCTATTTCAACAAATACGACATATTATGCAGAGGTAACATCCAACGGTTGTACATCTGCAAGAACTGCAGTTTTGGCTACGGTAAATACGAATCCAACAGTTACAAATCCGGGTACTCAAACAGTATGTTTAGGAAGTTCTTCGAATGCGATTAATTTTACAGGGAACAGTCCTAATTCAACTTACGCTTGGACAAACACGAATACAACGATCGGTTTAGGAGCCTCTGGAACTGGAAATATAGCTGCATTTACTCCTTCCGCCACAGGAACTACCTCAGTTACAGTTACACCATCCCTTGCTTCTTGTACAGGAACCCCAGTTACATTTACGATTAATGTTAATCCTGTTCCAACAGTAACTTTTGATTTGTCAACACTTACCCCACCTTGCGTCTACGATCCTGCATTTTCCTTACCTGCCGGTAGTCCTTCTGGTGGAACGCTTTCAGGTCCTGGGGTGAGTGGAACAAACTTTAATCCTGCAATCGCTGGAACAGGAACTCATACAATTACTTATTCGGTAACTCAAAATGGATGTACAGGATCTTCTACCTCGACAATCACTGTTGACGCGTGTGCTGGAATTGAGGAAAACAATATACAAGACGTAGTCATATACCCAAATCCATCAAGTGGTTTAATTACAATTAACCAAATCAATTTATCGAATGTTATAGTAATTAACTTATTTGATAACACCGGAAAATTAATTAAAGTATTTGCACCAACATCTGAAAGTATAACTTTAGATCTTACAGCATATCCAAGCGGTGTTTATTCATTGCGATTCGAAGGTAATTATCCATTTACAAAACGAATAGAACTTAAGAGATAACTGAAAAAACGCCGCATATGCGGCGTTTTTTATTCTTTAATTTAATATGTGTTATAGCAACTCATCTACCTCTACCAATGAACAATTAGCTGCGCGTTACACAAAAAAGTTTTCTGAAATTAGCGATATCCCCATTTATTTTGCGAATGGTTTTAATCTACCTACTTTTAGAATCATCACGAAAGAACCTTTTATTAAGGAATCGCAATGGGGTTTAGTACCTAATTGGTTCATAGGAGATTCAAAAGAAATAGTGACAAAAACCTTAAATGCACGGGTTGAAAGCATCTCGGAGAAAAAATCATTTCGATATTTAATTCATAGAAAACATTGTATCATTCCGTCCACAGGATTTTACGAATGGCATACAATAGGTAAGGAAAAGATTCCATATTTTATTCGTCCAAAAAACGAAAAATTATTCAGTATGATTGGATTGTTTGATGAAAATCTAGATAAACAAACAGGTGTGATTACACATTCTTTTACCATAATAACAACTATGGCCAATAAATTAATGAGTAATATTCATAACATAAAAAAACGAATGCCATTAATTATAGCAAGAGAACTTGAAGAAGAATGGTTGAATGGAGAATCGGAACGGATTCTGGGCTTTAGTTTCCCATCTTCGGGTATGATTGCTTATCCAGTAAAAAAATCGAATATTTTAAACGCAATAAATTCACCGGAAACACAAAATATTTTTGAACAAAACATCTCTAGCCAATCAACTTTATTTTGATGGTATTAAATTTGTAAAGACAAGTTCCATGAAAACTTTTTCCTACATAATTCTTCTTGTTTCTGGACTTTTGAATACTTCATGCATAGAAATTATTGATGATTTATTAATTCATGATGATGGAACAGGTGTTTTCAAGTACACTATTAATCTCAGTTCAAGTAAAGTGAAGGTCAATTCAATTTTAGCATTGGATAGTCTTCAAGGACAAAGAGTACCAAAAATTCCAGAAATTAAAGAAAAAGTTTCCTTATTTAAGAAACACCTAGCTACCCAAAAAGGGATTTCAAACGTCATAATAGAAGAAAATTACACGGATTACATTTTTAAGTTTAGTTGTAGTTTTAGTTCGCCTCAAATACTACAATCAGCCATTCAATCTGGTGTCGCCCAATTAACTAAAGATCAAAAAATTAACGAATCTAAAACGAAATGGATAACTTGGGATGGAATGATGCTTTCAAGATCAATTCCCGAAATGACCTCTGAAAAAGTTAGAAAAATGGATACTAAAGATGAGGAATTATTAAAGCAAGGTACTTACACATCTATTACACGATTTGATAGAAAAATTGATCGATTCGAAAATCCAAATGCTAAATTATCTAAAAGTTTAACAGCCATTCTATTGAAAGTTGACACCTACAGCCTAAAAGAGAATGAAAACCTTCTTGAAAACCGTATTTTTTTAGTAAAGGACAAGAACTAATCGATTAAGATTATGCTTACCTTCGTTCTATATTTAGGGAAAAATGAAATTAACCACCATTCTAGTTTGCTTGCTCATTTATCAAGTGGGTTACACACAAAATTCTGAAAAACTCGTACCAAAAGAAGCTGTAGCTGTTTTTACCCTCAATAACTTTAATCTTTTTCAAAAAATTTCCGTTGACGAATTAATCAATTATGATTTCATGGAAGAAATTCATCAAGAATTGTTCGATGGTTCTACAAGTGGAAAAACGTTAAAAGATGCCGGATTAGATTTTAACCAAAAGCTTAATGTTTTTTATGGAAAGGATAAACAATTTGAAGTATCTGGATTTAGTTTTGGCGTAAAGGACACACACCAACTTTTTAATATATTTGATGATTTTGAATTTATATCTAACCTAGATGGGGCAAAAGTATTTGGTTCTTTTTTCAATAATTTAATTATTAAAAATTCAGATGCCGTATTAATTCGGGTAGAGCCACTCATGGCGCATGTTGATAAAATAACTGATTCAATCTGGTACGCTCAAGGAAATGAGAATCCATTCAATTCTTATTTCGATGAAAATGGCGAGGTAATGGATGAACAGGAATTTGATGAATCTGGAGAAATTAGAAACGGTTATTTTCCAGATGCATCAGACGATCCAAATGTTAAAAATTATTATGAACTGCGTGATAGTGTAGAAGCATCAATTCAAAAAGATCAGCTGAAGCAGGTGTTAGATAGAATTTTTATCCAAAAAATTAGTCTTCACAGTACCGATAAACATTTTGCTGAACAAATCACACACGATTCTGAAGGTATTTTTTACATGGATAACTCCCGAAATATCGATAAAGCAAATGGTCTCTGGTATTTTCAAACAGTCCTTCCAACACTATATCAAGACATAAAGGAGATTTACGAGGGAAATATAATCCTTGGTGATATGTTTTTGCGAGATAATGCAATTGCGATTGATATAACTGCATTGTATGGGGAAAAACTCGGATCAATTTACAATGAAATGACAGATTGTAAATTCGATAAAAATGTACTAAAATATATCCCTAATGAAAGCACTGGATACTTTACATATAATATAAATCTTAGAAAAGCTTATGAAAAGGCTTATGAGGTAATAATGCCTATTCTTGAGGATGAAAAAAATGCCCAAATTGCAATGAATGTATTAACGATTGAATTACTCAATGAATTCATCAATAAAGATGCATTATTTGATACATATAAAGGTAGTATGTTTGGTTCATTTAATGGAATCAAGAAAGTTAAAACAAAAAAGATAGAATTTTTCTATGACGAAGAAACTTTCGAATACTCAGAGAGAATCACTGAGGCCATTGAAGACATGCCTATTTTTACTCTAGGTTTTACAACAAAACGTGCCGATATTCCAGAAAAAGTGCTAAAACATTTAAGCAGATTGACGTCGCAATTAAAAAAAGAAGGAGAATATTGGTGCTTCCAAAACGCCATCCTCGATGCTGCTCCATTATATATGGTTAATAAAAATGGATTATTTATTTTTTCCAATGACGTAGATTTTGCAAAAAATTATTCAGATGGTTATGGAGCTAAGTCTTTGTCCGCTAAGCGCATTAAGTCAATGAAGAAAAGTGGTTTTATGTATGCCAATTTTGATTTGAAAGAAACAATAAATCGACTGCCATCTGATTTTTTTCCAGCGCGTCAAAATGAATTTATTGAAGCTCTCAAAGGAAAAACTGGTGCAATGGAATTGATTTCAACAGAAACGGACAGCAAGCACACCAAATTGACCTTAAATTATACCTATGAATCAAGTGATAAATCAGGTAAGCATCTTCTTGATTTAATCAATGCTCTGTACGTGGTATCTAAATAACCAATGCTTAGAAAAATAATCGTCATCATCATTCTATCCGCAGGATTAGGCGCTTTACTATACCTAAAACCTTGGAGAGAAAACGAGGTGAAAAATCCGCGAATCATTGATCGACTTCCAACCGCTGATTTCATTGGCACTATGAATCCACTGGAACTTGTGAAAGAAATGTCTGGACTTATTAATTACAACAAAATTAAATACCGTCAATTCATAAGTTATGATTTTCTTTTGTCTCAATCAAGATCACTAGGAATAAATTTGCAGAACCCAGTCTTTCTTTTTGGATTTGAAAATGGTAACTGGGGTTGCTTGATTGATTTAAATGATGATAGTAAAATAGAAAGTGGCCTTTCCCAATTGACAACCTTATTTAACCTTAAAAAGAAAAATATAAATGGGTTGAGTTACCTATATTTCAAAGAGGAAAAATTAAGTATTTTTCATGAGGGCAATTACTTACTTCTATATAGTGGTAGTGATTTTTCGAGAATTTTGACAGAAGTACACAATTCGAAATATGGTGATATTAAGTCCGAATGGTCAAGTTTTTTAAGTGATGAGAATTTTAAAAATGAGTCACTTGTTATTTTTTCCAATTGGAAAAAATTAAAACAATTCGGTATTGAAAAAGCTATGTTTGCACACGATAACGATTCCACTAATTTCAACTTAAAAACATATTTCAAAAAGATTTCACCTTTTTATGTTTCACCGAAATCAGGTCCGTCAATTATTAATTCCAAGAAAAAATTAGGTAATTATGCAAATATTCACTTGAATATTGACGATTTTAAAAAACATCCGGAAGATGTATTATATGTGGAAATAAGTAAACTCATGAGAAAATATGGATTTCCCTTTGACGAATTCATTAAAACTTGGCAAGGCGATATAAGTTTTCACGAAGGTGGAAATACTACAGCTAAAGAAATCTTTAAGGAAACTGTCTTGGATGAAGAATTCAATCCGATTTTAGTTGAAAAAGAGCGGACGGTAGTGGTTCCTGCCTACACTTCACTAATAACTATCAATAATAATTTCAATCGACTCTATTCAAAATTAAAATCAAAAGGTTTGGTCACAGAAGAAAGTGAAAAAATAAGATTTCTCGTTTCACCTCCCCTGGTGAAGAAAGTGAAAAAAAATCAACTTATTTTATTTTCAGGTGCCACCCCAATAGTGAAATCAGTTAACCAAAATGAAATTCAATGGAACTACAAAGGAACTAAATTCAAGTTTCTACTTCAAAAAATTCAAGGTAATGAGTTGTATGGAAATTTAAATTTTTCCGTTCGAAAAATTGCAAAACAATCCATAACTATCCTACGCTAAATCTACTGATGGTTTTATGTATGTGTGAAATACTACACTTGTATTTTTGTGATAGTTGTTTAAGGCTTAACCCTTTCTCGGTCCTTAAAAAATGAATTCTTTTTTTCTGAGAAAAAGTTAATGGATCTGGTCTTCCTTGTGAATTATTTCCGCCTTTAGGACCGTATTTAAGTCTGCGTTTTACCCACAAATCTGCATTACTCCGTTTTCCACTTTCAAAACCTGACTTAATCGACTCACTAAAACTCGACCACTTTAAATTTTCTAGGTTATTATTTTCTACATTACCATCAATATGAACAACCACCTTCATCCTTCGAGGATCGACATTTATCAAAAAAGCTGAGGCAACCATTTTATGTGGGTAAACTGTTTTCCTTTTACCGTTATCGTCAATTAAATCAGCCATAATAAAGCCATTTTTCGGATGCTTACGAAGGTGTTTTAATTTGCCTTCATAATGCATTACACGACCATTTTTAAAAGATTTAGAACGATCAATTGATCGGATTCGTCCAATTGTTGACACTTCATAATTTAAAAATCCAGGAATGACTCTCCACTCTTCCATGCTCATCAAACAAGTTGATGGTCAAATTGTTCGTGGTTTATTTAAATACTGGAAAAGTGAAATTCGTCTGCGTGTGAAGATATAAATTGGAGAATTTCCAAAATTTCTTGTAGGTCGTTCGAAGAAACTAATTTCGTACGAAAATCTTTGAAATGAGCAATTCCTTTGAAATAATTTGTGTAATGGCGTTTCATCTCATTAATCCCCAACGTCTCACCTTTCCAACGAATACTCATAAGCAAATGATCTTTGGCAACATTTACTCGCTCAGCTATTGTCGGCGAAGGTAAATGCTCGCCTGTATTCAGAAAATGCTTTACTTCATTAAAAAACCATGGATACCCAATTGTTGCTCTACCAATCATAATACCATCCACACCGTATCGATTTTTATATTCAACTGCTTTCTCCGGAGAATCAATATCACCATTTCCAAAAACAGGTATTTTCATACGCGAATTATTCTTCACTTCTCCTATCAAAGTCCAATCTGCTTCTCCTTTATACATTTGCTTACGGGTTCTTCCATGTATAGAAATGGCTTCAATACCAATGTCTTGTAGTCTCTCTGCTGTTTCCACCACGAACTTTGTATGTTCATCCCATCCCAACCGTGTTTTCACAGTTACAGGCAGCGAAGTACATTTAACAATTTCCGCAGTCATTTTAATCATTTTAGGAATATCCTGGAGAATTCCTGCTCCAGCACCTTTACATGCTACTTTTTTAACAGGGCAACCGTAGTTTATATCTAAAATATCCGGGTTTGTTTTTTCAATAATCGAAGCTGCTTGTTTCATGCTTTCTATATCAGCTCCAAAAATTTGAATTCCCACAGGTCGTTCGTATTCATAAATGTCAAGTTTCTGAACACTTTTGGCAGCATCGCGAATTAAACCTTCAGACGAAATGAACTCAGTATACATTAAATCGGCTCCATACTTTTTACATAACGCCCGAAATGGAGGGTCACTTACATCTTCCATTGGCGCTAGCAATAGAGGGAATTCGCCCAATTCAATATTTCTAATTTTTACCATTAATAAAAAATTGAGAAGACATTACGGTATTAAGATATTCCTTTAATCTTTGCTCATTTTCTGCTTTTAGAACCATGAACATATTGTCTGATTCAACTACAATATAATCACGTAATCCATCCAAAAGAACCAATTTATTTTTTGAAACATTCACCAAACAATTCTCACTATTAAATAAATACACATGTTTTCCCACTACCGAATTTCCATGATCATCCTTTGCTAAATGCTGATTCAAACTCCCCCAAGTGCCTAGATCACTCCAATCAAAATCTGAGAGCACTACAGATATATTTTGAGCATGTTCAAGGACTGCATAGTCAATCGAAATATCCTCACAAACATGAAATGCTTCACGAATGAAATCTTTTTCATTCGATGAGTTGTAAGCTGACAAATCATCAACAAAAAGAGATGCCAAATTGGGCTGATAGGATTTTAGCGCAGCCAGAATAGTTTCAGCTTCCCAAATAAAGATACCTGCATTCCAGAAGAAATTGCCGGCCTTCAGAAACTCCTGTGCAATTTCCAGGGAGGGCTTTTCCCTGAATTGTTTTACTTTTGTTGCCGTTCCAAATTTTCCAACCTCCTTTGGATCGAATTCAATATACCCGTATCCAGTATCAGGTCGCGACGGCGAAATTCCCAAGGTCACCAATTCCTTTTGGGATTGAGCAATTTCAATGGCTTTTACTACTAATTCAGAAAAACGTTTTTCATTTAAAATGAGGTGATCAGAAGGCAGAACAATTAATGTGGCTTTAGGATTTTGTGAGTAAATTTTTGCAGACGCATAAGCTAAACAAGGTGCCGTATTTTTCCGTTCCGGCTCACACAAAATATTATCTTCGGGTAAGTTTGGTAATTGCTTTCTAACTAAATCAAAATAATTTGAATTTGTCAGGATATATAGTTGATTTTCAGGCACGGTTTGTAATAATCGCGAATAGGTAAGTTGCAATAACGTTTTACCAATACCGAGGACATCAAGAAACTGTTTAGGGTGATCAGGAGTTGACATTGGCCAAAACCTACTCCCTATTCCCCCAGCCATAATCAATCCATAATTATTATTCATATGCATACGTTATTTGAGCTAATCTGTGAATTAGGTAGGGCTTATCTGACCCTACTTCGATACAAAGGTAACGACTTCTTCTGAGCTTTCCTTTTACAAAACGTTTACCATTGATTTCAAAAGTTTCCCCTTCTTTCAATTCTTCGAGGTGCCGAACGTCAATCTTGTTAGACTTGTCATAATTTCTTAGAACACGCAATAACTGAACATCTGAACAAGAGGATGCCTTGGTATTCACCAATGATTTCAGAAGCGCTTGGTGAATATCTGAAGGCAATTTCCCGGAGTTTATTATTGGTAACAAAAGATTTCGAAATTCACTTTTCCATTCATTACCATGTGGGGCAACAGAAATTCCGTAGCTATTAAAAGTATGCAGGTGTGCTACTTCATGGAGCGAAGTAATAAGAAATGCGTAGGGGTTAAGATCCCCATTAACCGTTATAACTGGTATCTCTTTTTGCGAACTATATCGAAAATCCCCTAACTTAGTTTTTCGGCCTTTAACAATTCGAAATTTAACTTGTCCTTGCAAGATGAGTTTAGCCAAATGACTTTCGAACCCTTCTGGAACAAACTTTTTCAGTGCGAGCGTAAATTTCTCCAATTTTTCCACGTAATTCAAAATTAATCATCTCTGTAATGAAAGCGACATTGGACTGAAAATTATGTGTAATTTAGCCATAGGATAGGATATGAAATGAAGAACTTTGGTAAATATATTTTGATGTTAACAGTAATTCTTACTCGTCCAAAGAAATGGTCGATTTTTTTCAAGAGACTGTTTGTTGAAATTTCCGAAATAGGAATAAATTCAATTCCTATTGTAGCCTTAATGTCCACATTCATAGGAGGTGTTATTGCGCTTCAGACAGCTTCAAACATGTCGAACCCTTTGTTGCCTAAATATACCGTAGGGTACATTACCCAATCTAGTACAATATTGGAATTTTCACCGACTATTATTTCTCTAATTCTTGCAGGAAAAGTGGGTTCAAATATAGCCTCTGAAATCGGGACTATGCGAGTGTCAGAGCAAATTGATGCACTTGAAATAATGGGAGTTAATTCACTCAACTTTCTTGTTTTACCCAAAATTGTCGCTGCGGTACTTTTTTTTCCAATACTTGTAATAATTTCAATGTTTTTAAGTATTACTGGTGGTTGGTTAGCCTTGCTTTTATCTGATTTAAGTACGACAGATACTTATGTTTTGGGAATACGATACTCATTTATGCCCTACCACATCGTTTATGCTTTGACTAAAACCATTGCTTTTGGATTTATTATTGTTTCAGTTGCTTCATTTTATGGGTATTACGTGAAAGGCGGTTCTCTAGAAGTTGGACGTTCTTCGACACAAGCCGTAGTAATTTCGAGCGTCTTCATCCTCATTGCCAACTTTTTATTAACCCAAATGATGTTGTTGTAATGCTTGAAGTAAAAAAAGTAAATAAAACTTTCGGTAGCAATCAAGTATTATTTGATATTGATGCTTCCTTCGAGATGGGAAAGGTTAACTTGATAATTGGACAATCCGGTCAAGGAAAGTCGGTTTTGGCAAAATGCATGGTCGGGTTACATGAAGTTGATAGTGGTGAGGTACTTTACAATGGGAGAGATTTTACAAAAATGAATCGTCAGCAACGTAGTGAAATTCGTCAAGAAATTGGTATGCTTTTTCAAGGTGCCGCACTATTCGATTCGATGTCTGTCGAAGATAATGTGATGTTTCCTCTAACCATGTTTACTAAAATGACCAAAGGCGAAATGAAAAAACGAGTTGACTTTTGCCTTGAACAAGTAAATCTGAGTGGTAGAAATGCATTATTTCCTTCAGAATGTTCAGGCGGAATGCAAAAGAGAGTTGGTATTGCACGAGCAATCGCAATGAATCCAAAATACCTTTTTTGCGATGAACCCAATTCTGGTTTAGATCCTCAAACATCAATTTTAATTGATGGCTTAATCAAACAACTTACCTATGATTTAAAAATGACTACTGTTGTTATTACACATGACATGAATAGTGTAATAGAAATTGGTGACAGTATAATTTTCATTTTTAAAGGCCAAAAATGGTGGGAGGGTACGCGAGAAAGTATAATTACCACAGACAATCAAGAAATTTCAAATTTTGTTTACGCCTCAGACTTCATGAAGGAAATAAGGACTTCGATGCAAGAAAAAAGAAGATAATTCTTTTAATTTTTTTTCAAATTAAATTTTGTTGCTATCTTTGCAACCCGTTTAAGATAGGAGATTTTAACTGTTGTAAACGAGTAGCTAAGACCGTTGGGTTTTAATGTTAAGAAATAATTCAAGTAGAAGTTGTTCCATATTTAATTGGGACAATTGCGCACAAGAGGTCAAGCGTGGTCTCTTAAAAGTTGAAATAATTGCGGATGTGGTGAAATTGGTAGACACGCCAGACTTAGGATCTGGTGCCGAGAGGTGTGCGGGTTCGAGTCCCTCCATCCGCACAATAAGGTCTCGTTGTTGCGAGACCTTTTTTGTTTAAAGGAAAAGTAAAACGTATGAATGTTATTCGAGAAGAGATAGACGCTCTTAATGCCGTCTTAACAGTAAAGATTAGTGTTGATGACTATCAAGTTAAGGTAAAACAAGCTTTAGAAAAATATAGAAGAACCGCGAAAATCCCCGGCTTTCGTCCTGGTCATGTTCCATACGGCCTCATTCAAAAACAGTATGGAAAAGCCGTTTTAGCGGAAGAGCTCAATAAACTAACAAACGACAGCTTGTATAATTACATATCTGAAAATAATTTAGCCATTTTAGGTAATCCAATTCCAAAGGCCGATGCAGAAGTTATTGGAAGTTTTGATCAACCGGAAAATTTTGAATTTTCTTTTGAAATTGGATATTCCCCCTCATTTGAATTACCAATTTCTTCAAAATCCACTTTCGAATACAACCTAGTAAAAATTGATAATGCGTTGTTAGATAAACAAATTGAAGATTTACGCAGACGTTATGGAAAACTTGTTTCTTCCGAAATCGTTGGAGAAAAGGATATGTTAATTGGTAAGTTTGATGAACTCGAATCTTCTGGAAACATTAAAGAACAAGGAATTTCACATACTGCTACCATCTCTCTTGAATTTTTAGACGATAAAAAAGTAGTAAAACTTTTTGCTGGCAAGAAACTAGATGATGAAATTGAAATTGATCCTCGTAAAGTTTCGAAAGGAGAAAAAGACTTGGCAAGTATGTTGGGATTGAAAGAAGAAGAACTACCTCATCTTTCATCGAATTTCCGATATACTATTACGGAAATTAAACGAATGGAACTGGCTGATCTTAATGAGGAATTATTCGATAAAATATTTCTTCCCGGTGATGTTAGGTCCGAAGAAGAATTGAGAAATAGGATTTCTTCGGATTTAGAAAAAATGTTTGCTGGTGATACCGATCGCATGTTGACAAGAGACGTATATAACTTCTTAATGGAAAAAACGATTGTTGAGTTTCCAGAAGTATTTCTTAAAAGATGGATCAAATTATCAAACGAAAAACCTGTAACTGAGGAGGAGATTGAACGAGATTTCAGCAACTATCTTCAATCGTTAAAATGGCAATTGATTCAAACTAAAATTTTTAAAGACAACAATATCCAGTTATCAAATCAAGAGGTGATAGAATACACCAAAGAGTTATTAGCCGGAAATTATGCACAATACGGTATTCCTGCACCTGAGGACGACGAATTATCGGAAACTGCTGTAAGGTTATTAAAAAACAAAGAACAAGCCAATGGTATATACGATAAATTGGCCGAGCAGAAATTAACGGAATACTTTAAATCGACTGTTACTTTAAAAACAAAAGAAGTACCCTATGATGACTTTCTTACCTTAGCTAAAGGTTAATTGAATGGAAGGGGCACATAGCCCCTTTTTTTATTTCCAATTCAGCAATACAAGATTTTCTAATGACGAAGAAGGAAACGTTCTTTTAATGGTCATCACAATCTCTCTTACAAAAGGTCCTTTAATAGTACGTTTAGGAAATAAAGCGATAATTTCACGCGAAGGAGATGATTGTAAGTATTCAAGTTGCTTGAGGAATTTACGCTTGTCTTCAGGTAGCTCAATGTTCTCGGGCACAAGAGTATATCCTCCATTTTCATCGACCATTTTCATCAGAATCTCAATGCTCCCACCTTGGTAATCCCATTGAAAGTTATCGACTAAAGCATTTAATTCACAAAATTCCCACATTTGATTCCTCAGGCAATTTCCATGGCTTAACAACCAAGGTTTACATCCCCTTAATTCCTCTAAAGATAAAATATTACCTTCCTTTTCGGGACAATAAACTAAAATTTGCTCCTTATAGAGAAGTGTGGACTCCAAACGTAAATCGACATGTGGTCCTGCCATAATTCCTAAATCAATCTTGTGTTGATCAAGAGCAATAATCATCTCTTCGGATTTCATTTCTTCGAAAATGATTTTTGTATTTGTTAAGGAATTTTTCAACTTAGAAAAAATTGCTGGTAACATGTATACAGCAACGGTTGGGATAATTCCCACATGTATTTCTTCCACCAAATTCCCTTTCAGCCTTAACGCCAAATTCGATAACTTATCGTTCTCTTGTAATATTTCGCGAATGATTGGTATCACTTGCTCACCAAATGACGTTATTTTTAATGGCAGTACAGATCGATCGAAAATTAATTCCCCGAGAATTTCTTCCGCTTTTTTAACTTGCATGGATAATGTCGGCTGGGATACAAAACAGCGTTCACTCGCTTTTTGAAATTGCATTTCCTCAGATAAAACTATGATGTACTGCATTTGTTGGAGGGATATCATATAGATTTTTTATATACAAATATAGTTTTAATTGATATTATCTATAATAGTAAAACTTGTATTTTTGCTCGCAATGGTTAATAATTGGAATTGAAATAACTTTCACGAAAGTATTGGTTATTAAAAACTATTTCATCTTAACTTTGTACTATACAGAACTAACAATTTAAATATTTTATCTATGTCATCATTAGTAGGAAAAAAAGCGCCATCATTTAAGGCAGCGGCAGTTGTGAACGGAGGTGAAATCGTTAAAGATTTTTCACTTGATCAGTATTTAGGAAAAAATCATGTCATCTTTTTCTTTTACCCAAAGGACTTCACATTTGTTTGCCCGTCAGAATTACATGCTTTTCAAAGTGCCTTGAACGAATTTGAATCACGCGGCGTTAAAGTTGTTGCGTGTTCAACAGATACAGAAGAATCGCATTGGGGTTGGTTACAAGTCCCAAAGAACAAAGGTGGTATTCAAGGTGTCACTTACCCTATTGTTGCCGATACTTCAAAAACAATTTCTGAAGCATTTGGTGTATTAGCAGGTGAATACGAATACGATATGGACGGAAACTTAACCGCTTCTGGACCTATGATTGCATACAGAGGACTCTATTTAATAAATAAAGAAGGTATCGTAATGCATCAACTCATTAATTTCTTTCCATTAGGAAGAAATGTTGACGAGGCAATACGAATGGTTGATGCGCTTCAATATTTTGAAGAAAATGGTGAAGTTTGTCCAGCAAACTGGCACAAAGGTGATGCTGCTATGAAACCTTCTTTTGACGGTGTCGCAGATTATTTATCTAATCATTAACGAGCTATTAAATATTTTAAAGGGGAGACAATTGTTCTCCCCTTTTTTATTGAGTTTACCTCTGTTTTAACAGCAATATAGCGCGCAAACAAGTGAAAAATTTTACCTTTGTCGAATGTCAGATTTATTATCAAAGTTAGAAGCCATTCATTTCAGATTTGTTGAGGTTGGAAAAATGATAACCGACCCCGATATCATCTCAAATATGGATCGATTTGTTAAACTGAACAAAGAATACAGGGACTTAGAAGAATTAGACACTGTATACAAATCATTCAAGAATTTAATAGACAACCTACATTCAGCAAAAGAACTTCTTGAAGTGGAAACTGATCCAGAAATGCGAGAAATGGCAAAAATGGAGATAGATGAATTAGAGCATCAACGTCCTCTAATGGAAGAGGAAATTAAACTGATGTTAATTCCAAAAGACCCGGAAGATGATAAAAATGCCATTTTAGAATTACGTGCAGGAACTGGTGGAGATGAAGCTTGTATTTTCGTTGAAGATGTGTTCAGAATGTACACAATGTATTTCAAAGAAATGGGTTGGAATTATGACATTTTAAATTCTTCTGAAGGTTCGGTCAAAGGATTTAAAGAAATTTCAATGGAGATTTCTGGAAATGGGATTTATGGTATGTTAAAATTTGAATCGGGAGTACATCGTGTACAACGCGTTCCTGAAACTGAATCTCAAGGTCGAGTACATACATCCGCAATCACTGTCGCTGTCTTACCTGAAGCAGAAGAAGTAGATTTTGAATTAGAGATGAATGATGTTCGGAAAGATACCTTTAGAGCAAGTGGCGCAGGGGGACAGCATATCAACAAAACGGAGTCTGCCATACGGTTAACGCACATTCCATCAGGACTTGTGGTAGAATGTCAAGATGGGAGATCGCAGCACAAAAATTTAGAAAAAGCGATTTCCGTTTTAAGATCTCGGTTATATCAGCAAGAATTGGATCGTATTCACAACGAACGAGCAGCTCAAAGAAAAACATTAGTTTCAACAGGTGATCGTTCAGCAAAAATACGCACCTATAATTATCCGCAAGGCCGCATTACTGATCACCGCATAAACAAGACTATTTACAACTTAAGTTCATTTATGAATGGAGACATACAAGAGATGATCGATGCCTTAAAAATGGCCGAAAATGCTGAAAAATTAAAAGGGCAAGAATAATGACAAAAGAGGAGTTAATTATACAAATACGCGAAAAACAGTCTTTTCTCTGTGTCGGTTTAGATCCCGATTTAAATAAAATACCCAAACATTTACGCGATACTGATGATCCAATTTTTGAATTTAATAAAGCTATCATTGATGCGACACACCCATATTGTGTAGCGTATAAACCAAACACTGCTTTCTATGAGTGCCTTGGGATTTCGGGATGGAAATCTCTTGAAAAAACGATAAATTACATTCCAAAAAACTGCTTCATAATTGCAGATGCTAAACGAGGAGATATTGGTAACACTTCCAGTTACTATGCAAAAACTTTTTTTGAAACCTTTCCTTGCGATGCAGTAACAGTGGCTCCCTACATGGGTTCTGATTCTGTAAAACCATTCTTGAATTTCGACGGAAAATGGGTGATCCTTTTGGCGCTTACATCCAATGAGGGCTCCGAGGATTTTCAACAACTAGAAACCAGTAGCAGCAAGTTGTTCGAAGATGTATTAAGAAAGTCACAAGAATGGGGAACGACTGAAAATCTCATGTATGTCGTTGGTGCAACCCGATCTTCAGATATTGCCAAAGTTCGAAAACTCGCTCCCAAACATTTTTTTTTAGTTCCAGGAGTAGGAGCTCAAGGTGGATCTCTGGAAGAAGTTGTGAACTACGGAAGTAATGCAACTTGCGGTTTACTTGTCAATTCCTCAAGAGCGATCATCTACGCAAGTAATGGGGAAGACTTTGCCGAAGCTGCAAAAAAAGAAGCGCTGAATATGCAAGCTCAGATGGCTCATCACATTCAGCGCAATAACTGGTAAAAAGAATGTAATTATTTAGACGCTAGGTCTGTATTTTCAATCGTGTTACTGCTGTATGCAGGACAAGATATTTTTCTGCCTCCACCGCATGATGACAAGATTACCACCAAAAGAGTAAGTCCAAGTAAAAATGAAATTTTTGTTTTCATAGCATTTGTTTTTGTTGTTCGAGAGAGTTTAACGTGATATAGCTTTCTAAAGTTACAATTTTATTTGAAAAAACCAAATTTTTTAATCGTAATTTCGTTGTAACCATGATGGCGCTGCTAAACAAATGGATGATTTCATGCGGGTTCATTTTGATTCCCCTAACATTTTTTGCACAAAAAAATAGGATTAAACTGATTTGTTACGACACACTCAATCATCCATTGTGTATTTTAAAAACTTCCTCTAAAAAAAAAACAAATACACTTTTTGATTATAGAAATTCATTGATCGGAAAAGGATTTTTATTGACCGAAATCGAACCAATAGACTCTACTCATTACTTAATCAGGAAGGGACCTAGATTTAATGTCTTGGAATTAAAATTACCAGGGGGGAAAAACAAACATCTGCGCCCTTTTCAATATAAACAATTCCTTTCGGCAGAATTAAAACAAGCGACAAATAGAGGTTACCCCTTTTATTCTATTGAATTAGATTCACTAGAGATTACTGGTAATAAATTGAGTGCGTCTATCAAGGAAATCACCGGTCCATATGCTACTTGGACGAAACTGCATGTAAACACAGACTCAAGTATATCAATGAACATGTTAGAGAATTTTACAGGCATCAAAGTTGGCGAGCCTTATCAAGAAGGAAAAATTTATCAACTAACAAATCGCCTTCGTCAATTCAATTATTTAGAAGTTATTAAACCATCCGAAATATTGTTCACAAAAGATGGAGCAGAATTATTTACATATATCCGATATAAAAAAATGAGCTCGTTACAAGGAGCTATTGGTCTTCAACCGAATCCTGTTACCCAACGAGTGGGGTTTACTGGTGAATTACAATTGAAATTAATTAATGCACTAAAGCGAGCTGAAATTATCGACGTAAATTGGAGAAGTGTGCAAGCTGGCACGAGTAATTTAACTGCTCGTTTTGCGATTCCATTTATTTTTCACAATCCGTTTGGCATAGACACAAGGCTTCAATTATACAAAAGAGATTCTACTTTTTTGGAATTAAAATCCATGCTAGCGATTCAATATAATCTTCAAAATGGCACATTGATTAAAGGTGTATACCAATTATTTAATTCCAATACTTTAAGTACATCATCTATTAATTCCCTGTTTCCCACCAATGCACAAATACAAACCCATTTCTTTGGAATCCAACTCCAGCAAAAAAAATTGGATGAACCTTTAAATCCACGAAAAGGTTTTATTTATTTTTTGGAAGGAGCTGTTGGAAATAGATCAGCTACCACTTCAAATTCAACTTATTTCTCTACTGTATACAAATTTCAAGTTGATCTAGAGCTGGTTCAGCCAATATATAAGCGTCATGTATGCAAATTAGGCATGCAAGTAGAAAGTTATTTTGCCGATAGTATCTACAGCAATGAAAGAATTCGTACAGGCGGATTAAACTCGCTAAGAGGATTTAACGAGGAGCAAATTTTTGCGACCACTAAAATCATAGGCACATTGGAATATCGTTTTATTGTAGATAGACTTTCATACGCTTTTGCATTTTTTGACCAAGGCTATATGCAGGACCTATCACATTCATCGAATATTGAGTTGCCTAGCGGTATAGGGCTAGGCTTTGCCTATGGGACTAAACTTGGAACTTTTGCCTTAGCTAGTGCTTTTGGGAAATATCAAGAACAGCCGTTTGACTACCGTGAAATGAAAATTCACTTTGGGTATACAGCCTATTTTTAAGTTTGTATCTTTGTAAGACATGTCGCACAACGTGCTTTACCTCTCCTACGATGGCATGACTGATCCATTAGGTCAGTCACAAGTACTCCCCTACTTATTCGGCTTGACTACTAAAGGTTTTTCGTTTCAATTAATTTCATTCGAAAAAAAAGATCAATTTCTTCAGCATGGGGATCATATTCAGAAATTATGTTCGGAGAATAATGTTCATTGGCATCCATTAACGTATACGAAATCACCCCCTTTATTATCAACTATTTACGATGTTAACAGAATGAAGCTACTCGCTCATAAATTACACCGTGAAAATAATTTTGAAATTATTCACTGTCGAAGTTACCTGTCTTCACTAGTAGGACTCGAGATGAAGAATCGCTATCAGATCAAATTTTTATTCGACATGAGAGGATTTTGGGCAGATGAACGAATTGATGGAAAAATATGGAATATAAAGAACCCTATTTACAAAAGGGTATATAATTTTTTCAAGCGAAAGGAAAAGATCTTTTTCCAACAAGCTGACCATATCATTTCGCTCACTTTTGCAGGAAAGGAAGAAATTTGTTCATGGAAGGGATTTAGTGGAATAGCTGATAAAATTGAAGTCATTCCGTGTTGTGCAGACCTCAGTAAATTTAACCCACAAAAAATCAATGAAGAACAAAGACATAAATTCGCAAATAGACTCTCATTGTCGAAAAACGACTTTATTTTAGGTTATGTTGGTTCTATTGGAACGTGGTATATGCTTGAGGAGATGCTGCAATATTTCAATTTCTTATTAAAAGAAAAACCATCTGCCATCTTTTTATTTGTGACTGGTGAATCTCCAGTATATCTCAAAAAGAAAGCCTTGGAATTCGGTATAGATAGCGATAAAATTCGGGTCATTTCCGCACGCCACCAAGATGTTGCAGCGTGTATTTCGTTATTTACCGCATCAATTTTTTTCATCAGACCGACATATTCTAAAAAAGCTTCATCACCGACAAAACAAGGGGAACTCATGGCAATGGGGATTCCATTGATTTGCAATGATGGAGTTGGTGACACGGCCAAAGTTGTTCAGGATTACCAAGCTGGCTATGCATTAAAAGGTTTTTCAACCAAAGATTTCGAGACCATAAATATCGAATTTCCTAACTTCAACAACATAAGATGTCGACAAGGCGCACAAGAATTCTATAGTCTATCTGAGGGCATTTCACGATATCATAAAGTATACGCTAAACTTTTATCAATTGGTAACTAAACGAATACTTATTCTGGCACCATATCCATTCAACGAAGCACCATCTCAGCGTTTCCGTTTTGAGCAATATTTAAACTTTTTAAACGAAAATGGGATAAGTTATGATTTTAAACCATTTCTTTCCCAAAAAACATGGAAATCTCTATATGCGTCGGGTAAAACTTCTCAAAAAAGTTTAGGCGTATTTATGAGTTTCCTGAGGCGCTGGTTACTTATCTTTCAATTACGAAATTATCACTTCATTTTTATACATCGCGAAGCTGCACACATTGGACCACCAATTTTTGAGTGGATTATAGCAAAAATATGGCGTAAAAAAATAATTTATGATTTTGACGATGCAATTTGGTTACCAAATTATAGCGAAACCAATGCTAAGTTTCATCGATTAAAAGCCTATTGGAAAGTAAATTATTGTATGAAATGGGCATATAAAGTAAGTGCCGGTAATGAATATTTGGCAAAATATGCAAGCAAATTCAATAAAAATGTTAAGATTATTCCGACAACAATTGACTCAATTAATCACCATAATTTAGATACCAACTATGACCAAGAACGAATTGTTATTGGGTGGACTGGTACCCACACAACGATGCGCTATTTAGATTTTATTGTGCCGGTAATTAAAGAGCTAGAACAAATTTACGAATTCGATTTCTTAATTATTTCTAATGAAGCCCCTGCATACCATTTAAATTCACTGAAGTTTTTAAAGTGGACGAAGGAATCGGAAATCGTTGATTTGGCAAAAATATCTATCGGTGTGATGCCTTTAGAAAAAGATATTTGGGCAGAAGGTAAATGTGGTTTCAAAGGATTACAATACATGGCATTGGGTATTCCCACATTATTGTCGCCAGTTGGGGTTAATAATCAAATAATCGAACACGAAAAAAATGGGTATTTGGTTAAAAATGTAAACGAATGGAAAGAAAAATTGATTTTACTTTTGGAAAATAAAAATTTAAGAAAACAAATCGGTCAAGCGGGTAAACAAACAATACGTGAAAAATATTCTGTTATCGCCAATCAATTGAATTATTTAGAATTATTCTCATGAAGTTAATTTTTGCTACACACAATTACAATAAACTTTCTGAAATTCAGTCTTTGTTGGGAAACGATATAACCCTACTATCTTTATCCGATATTGGATGTTCTGAAGAAATCCCTGAGACAGCAGACACCATCGAAGGCAATTCCCTACTAAAGGCGCAATATATTTGGAATAGATATGCTGTATCATGTTTTGCAGATGACACTGGATTAGAAATAACAGCCTTAGATGGAAAACCGGGTGTTTATTCAGCACGATATGCTGGAGAACCAAAAAACGATAACAAGAACATAACTAAAGTACTTAACGAATTGGCCTTACTAGACGAAAGATCTGCTCGATTTAAAACAGTAATTACGTTGGTATTGGAGGGAGATTATTTTCAATTTACCGGAATTGTAGAAGGTAATATTGGCAATGCTAAAAAAGGTGAAAATGGATTTGGATATGACCCAATATTTTATCCTGAACAAGAGAAGCGTACATTTGCCGAGATGGACATAGAAGAAAAAAATCAGTTTTCTCACCGAGCGAGAGCATTTCATCAACTAGTCGATTTTTTACAAAAAAATGTATAATTTTTCGTGAGTATGTTTGAAAACAAACGAGTAGTTATTTTGGAAGGTGGGGGCTTTAAAACAAGTTTTACTGCAGGTGTACTAGATGCTTTCACGTTGTATGGGTTCCATGAGTTTGATGTAATCGTTGCCGTTTCTGGTGGTTCTCTTGCCGGATCCTATTTTTTAAGCGAGCAATTCGGAGCATATTTTAATTCGATGAAAGCGATTTGCAAAGACCCTCGATTTGTCAGTTACACAAAAGCATTTTCCGATGGCCTCATGAATCTTGACTTTTTCTATGAAATTGCTGAAATAGAATTTCCGTTCAAAAAGGATAAAGCACTAAAAGTCCTATCAAAAAAGTCATTCTATATTGTACTTACACATAACACAACAGGAATAACACATTATTTACAACCTAATGAACATAATTGGGTTGATATGACAATTGCAGCTAGTACGGTACCAATGATTACTAAGGGGGTTCATCTTGTAGACAATGTCCCATACTCTGATGGGGGAATTACGGATCCTATTCCCATTCAATGGGTTATGCAGCAAAACCCAAAAGATGTATTATTAATTCGTACCACCCACGAACAATTTAAACCCACACTTGTAAAACCTGAATATTTGGTCGCAAAAATAATTCGTGCGAACGATCAAATAAAAAAGAGTGTAGAAAATTTCCAACAGAGAATTAAGGAATCTATAGAATTTGCAGATGTCCTAGCGTTACAGGGTAAAATAAAACAAATAGTACCAGAAAAAGCACTTAATACCAATATTTTTACGAATTCCGTTGAAAGTATTATTTTAGACTATCGACATGGAATTGAAGCTGGCGCAAATTATTTACACAAAATAAGAAGGCATTAAAAAAATTACTTTTTAACCAGCTATTAGAATTGAAACGGAATAAACATCTCCATTAATTGGCGGATTGAGCTTTGATATTTTTACTTGATATTGAGCCGGATGAGTAATTTCAGCATGTAATCGGTTGATAATTCGATGACCAACATGTTCTAGTAATTTCGAACGAATAGCCATTTCTTCTTTCACGACTTGATTAACTTTTACATAATCAATTGTCAACGATAATTCATCGGTTGTTGCTGCTCGCGAAAAATCTGTTTCTATTTCAACATCTACTTGGTAATCGCTACCAATTTTTGCTTCCTCTTCTAAACATCCATGGTAGGCATATATTCGAATCCCTGAAACAAAAATTTTATGCATGAATCAAACGTGAAATTTCTAGCAAACCATCCTCCATTCTTTCTAGAACCTCTGTTTTCCCTAGGTAAGCTGCTATATCAAACATTCCTGGTCCCGCGCCAACGCCTGTTATGGTTAAACGGAAAGGCAACAGGACTGCTCCAGTGCCTAATTGTCGTTCAGCCAAAAAGTTCTTAAACGCAGCTTCTATTGTCGGCGCATCGAATAAATGCAGACTTTCCATCACATTCTTCCAATCAATCATTAAAGCATTAGTTTCAGGTCTCCACTTCTTTGAAAGTGTTTCTTCATCCCATTTAGTTGGTTTCTCAACCAAATAAGCACCATCTATCAACATGTCTGAAACGAAAGTCGCACGTTCCTTCATTAATTCACATAGCACCAATAATTGTTCATTGGAGTATTTACCACCACTAAGTCTTGCCAGTTCTTTTACTAACTCGTTTGTCGGCTGTTGTCTTAAATATTGTTGTTGAAACCATTTTGTTTTATCAGGATCAAATTTTGCTCCGGCCTTTGAAACTCTTTCCAATGAAAAGGCTTCAGCCAATTCATCCAATGAAAATAATTCCTGAGTTGTCCCTGGATTCCAACCAAGTAATGCCAGCATATTAATAAATGCTCCAGGAAAATATCCTTTCTCTCGATATCCAGAATACAATTCCCCATCGGAGGTATGCCAATCTGTAGGGAACACCGGAAATCCGAGTCTGTCACCGTCTCTTTTTGAAAGTTTCCCATTACCATCTGGACGAAGTAAGAGTGGTAAGTGTGCAAATTCAGGCGCTTCCCATCCGAATGCTTCGTAAAGAAGAACATGTAAAGGTGCCGATGGTAGCCATTCCTCACCACGAATCACATGACTGATATTCATAGTGTGGTCATCAACTATATTTGCTAGGTGATATGTTGGCATACCATCACTTTTAAACAATACCTTGTCATCCAAGTTATTTGTATTTACAACTACCCATCCACGAATCAAATCATGAAAACGCACATCATGATTTCGAGGCATTTTCATGCGTATCACATAGGGTACACCTTCAGCTAATAGTCGTTCCACCTCAGATGCGGGTATGGTCAAAGAGTTTTTCATGGATGTTCTCGAAACGGCATTGTATTGCCAATTTGGCATTCCCATTTGTTTCGCTCGCTCACGCATTTCATCCAACTCTTCGGCGGTGTCAAACGCATAATATGCCTTTTCTAATTTTATCAGTTCCTCCGCATATGGCCCGTACATAGGTTTTCTGTCCGACTGCACATATGGACCAAAATCACCGCCTAATCCCGGTCCTTCTGAAGGCATGATGCCACACCATTTTAATGCATCCATTATGTAATCCTGTGCACCAGGAACAAATCGAGTTTGATCGGTATCCTCTATTCGAATGATAAACGTGCCGTTATTTTTCTTGGCAAACAGGTAGTTGTAAAGTGCCGTTCTAACACCACCCATGTGCAAAGGACCAGTGGGTGAAGGTGCAAAACGAACGCGAACTGGTTTCGACATTGCTAAATTTTACCGCAAAGATAAGCTAATTTTAGAAGCGTCTCAAACTGTACCTACCTGATATTAATTGATTTTATATTTTACCGATTAATTTTGAAAGTATATAATTCAGACTCTTTTAAACGTGAAAAATATATTCTGATACTAGGGCTGACAAATTATTGTATCGTAAAACGGTGAAAAGCCTGCCCAAATGCCAACAGCATTTCCAACCAAATTACTTTTAACATTTAATGGAGACGCAAATGGACTCCCTTGATTTTCGATTTGTTCGCGTCGTGTTCTAAAAAACTCGTATACTTCGTATTCCATTTTTGAAAAACGAACCACCACTTGATCACCCGATCTAAAATACCTTTTATAATCGACTAGATGTGTAGTATCCTTTCGTTTAAGTGGATTTCCGTAACTTAATGTTCTATAACTTCCATTCCAATATTTATCACGAATATATCCTCCACTTGGACGCTCATAACTCAAATCTATGGGTTGGCCATTGAATAAATGTATTCGTTTAACCTCCCAATAATATGCATCGTATCCGGAGATAGGATCTTGAAAACCAGCAACTAGCTTACCATACGCTTCATTAGAAATTTCAGGTTGCCAAGCGAGTGAAGACAAAGAAATTGGATTCAGCAACGTTGTTTCTGCAAAACAATAATCGCCATTTCTGATAATTGATAAACGATGTGTTTTACCAATTATTCCTTTGTAAGACGGATTAGTAGTTGTATATGCAACGATAGGTAAAAGTGAAGCCTCTTGTGGGTCGACCTCAAGAATTTCACTTATCCTGGCCAAGGCTTCTGCTTCGAGTTCATTTAAAGGAACCGGGTTTAATAAAACGGAATCTCCGTCCACTACCATATGGACTTCAGCATCTGAAATAAATGACGATAAGTAATTGCTCAAATCAGTGGGTGAATAAATATTTTGAGTCATCGAAAGAAGAACTACAGGAAATTCGCCTGCAAATAATCGACCTTCTACTACTATTTTTTCTTTGTAAGCCGGAATATCAATTTGAACCTCTTTTGTGCAAGAGATAATAAATGATGTTAATAGCCAGAAATATAACACGAACTTTACCATTCAAAGGCCTCCTCCATTAGCCATTTACCTTGAACCCTAAGTGTTTGCTCGATTACATCTCTCACGCAGCCATGACCTCCATTTCGGTGTGATTGATAGTCTACACATTCTTTCACATCTGAACATGCATCTTGAGGGCAGGTTGAAACACCTACTTTTTGTAATACTGGAATGTCCGGAATATCATCACCCATATACAAAACTTCTTTCGTTGTTAGTTGATATTTAGCTAGAATTTCTTCAAAACATGAAAGCTTACGTTTAACTGATAAATGCACCTCATTAACACCTAAATTAAGTAACCTGTCTTTCACTTGTTGGGAATTACCTCCTGTTATGATAAAAATTTTATACCCTAATTTGGTAGCATATTGAACTGCATATCCATCCTTAGATTGTAATGCGCGAATAACCTCGTCATTTATTAAATACACCTTACCATCTGTAAATACGCCATCCACATCAAAAATAAATGTAGTTATTGATGCTAATTTTACCTTATAATTTTCCATCTATTACAGATTTAATACTAGTAGTCAATACCTCGTAAAGCACTTGATTATCAAGAGTTAAAAGTTTTTTATGCTTTTCTAAGGTCAGTTCATCGTTTCTTATTGCTGGTCCAGTCTGCTGAACAAATGGATCCTCGTAGTCGAAGCGATTAAATGTTTCATTTATCAAAGGTTTAAACAAGTCAGGATTCAAGTCAAATTCTTTGGCGAATGTGATTCCCATAGCCATTAGGTGATGGACAAAATTATTAAGAAAGACTGCTACAAGATGGATTTTCTCTCTTTTTTCTAGAGACATTGGTTGTGTATTAAACCCCTTTTTTTTTGCAATTTCGGTCAAGTGAGCTAGCACATTTTGTTGTCCATCAATAAGAATTGGAACAAAAGATAAATTCACATCATTGATATATGCAAAAGTTTGCAAAGGGTAGAATATAGTACAAGTTGGACCAAAGGATTTCCAATCAGCGGTACCAGCAGTTAAGGATATCAATTGAGCCTTCACCTTTGGAACTACTTCCGAGAGGGAAGAATCATTTACTGCTACAATTGCCCAATCAACTGAGTTCTGAGAATAATCATCGCTAACCTCAATATCATATGTAATTTTGAAGTAATTAAGTCTGGAAAGATTTCTTCCAATTACAATTAACTTGAATGGTGGATTTGACGAAAAAAACTTAACGAAGGCTTCAGCTACCCGGCCCGTTCCGATTATCGCTAAACTGGACGGTTGGACAGCCATTATTTACCGTGACATTGCTTATATTTCTTTCCTGATCCACAAGGACAAGCATCATTTCGTCCCACTTTTGGGTCAGCAATTACAGGTTGTCTTTTTTCCTCTTGAGGGAAAGAATTATTAATAGCCTCTTGATAACCCTGCCTACCGGAAAATTTTGGCGGTGTTGTTGCCGAGGTATTGTTCGTGTTTGTGCTGCTTCGTTCGTAATTATTTTGTTTGTCTTCCTTGTTCGTACTTTGAATCTGCTGTTCTATTGGTAAATCCATCATCATGAGTAATTCGACCGCATCCTGATTTAATCGATCTAACATTGAACGAAAAAGATTATAAGATTCTAACTTGTATATTACCAATGGGTCCTTTTGTTCGTATGTTGCATTATTTACAGCAGATCTTAAATCATCCATTTCACGTAAATGCTCTTTCCATTCTTCGTCAATTTTAGAAAGAATTACATTTTTTTCAAACGATTTGGTAATCGTTTTACCACCTGAGTTATATGCCTCTTCTAAATTTACGATGAGTTGCATTTCGCGACGACCATCAGAAAGTGGGAAAACAATATTTTTGTATTTATCCGAAAGTGTTTCGTAAACATGCTTAATCTGAGGCAACCCCTTTTCAGCAATTTTTGCACATTTTCGGTCGTATTGATCTCTCATTTCGCGGTATACTTTTTCCGTTAAGTCGTTTATCTCTGATGTTTTGAATTCTACCTCATCAACTGGAGAGTTAATTCCAAGAATACGTATAAGATCGAGTTCAAACTCACTATATTCGGATCCTCGGTGTTTTTGAACCAACGTGTCACACATTTCATAGAACATATTGTCAACATCGATGTCTAATCTATCACCAAACAAGGCGTTTCTGCGTTTTTTGTATATCGCCTTTCGTTGAGCGTTCATTACATCATCGTACTCCAACAGGCGCTTTCTCATTCCGAAATTATTTTCCTCTACCTTTTTCTGAGCGCGCTCTATGGACTTGGAAACTAATCCAGCAGTGATAACTTCACCTTCTTTGAGACCCATTCGATCCATTATTTTCGCTATTCGCTCAGAACCAAATTTACGCATAAGGTCGTCTTCCAAAGACACAAAAAACCTTGAAGAACCTGGGTCCCCTTGGCGTCCAGATCGTCCTCTAAGCTGTCTATCAACGCGTCTTGAATCGTGACGCTCGGTGCCAATTATCGCTAAACCACCGGCCTCTTTTACACCTTCACCTAATTTTATATCTGTACCACGACCGGCCATGTTTGTTGCAATTGTTACAGCTCCAGCAAATCCTGCATTGGCTACAATTTCAGCCTCCTTTTGATGGTATTTGGCATTCAATACTTGATGTGGGATTTTCTTCATTTGGAGCAATCGACTCAATAATTCAGAAATTTCTACTGTCGTTGTCCCAACTAACACAGGGCGACCTTGTGCTACGAGCGATTCTACTTCTGTAATTACAGCATTGTATTTTTCTCTTGCTGTTTTGTAAACGTAGTCATCAAGGTCTTTTCTAACCACTAACCTATTTGTCGGAATAACTACAACGTCTAATTTATAAATATCCCAAAATTCCTTTGCTTCCGTCTCGGCTGTACCTGTCATACCCGAAAGTTTGTGGTACATTCTGAAATAATTTTGTAAAGTTACTGTTGCGTAGGTCTGTGTTGCTGCCTCCACTTGAACGTTTTCCTTGGCTTCAATTGCTTGATGTAGACCATCTGAATACCTTCTTCCGTCGAGAATACGACCTGTTGACTCATCAACAATTTTTACTTTACCATCCATGATGACATACTCCACTTCATTTTCGAATAAGGTATATGCTTTGAGTAATTGATTAATTGAATGAATTCGCTCCGACTTTATAGAGTATTCTCGAACCAACGCATCTTTTCTTTCTAAGAAAATATTTTGATCTAAATTTTCTTTCTGAAGTTTGGCAATTTCCGAACCTATGTCTGGCATAATAAAGAACTGCCTATCCTCCGAACCAGAAATTAGGTCTATCCCCTTATCTGTGAGTTCTATTGTATTATTTTTCTCATCGATGACAAAAAACAATTCTGCATCAATTTTCTTCATTTGCTTTCCTTGCTCTTGCATGAAAAAGTTCTCTGTCTTTTGCAAATGAACCTTAATTCCAGGTTCTGACAAGAATTTAATAAGGGGTTTGTTTTTAGGCAATCCACGATGTGCCCTCAGTAATGCTTTTCCACCCTCCTCTAAATATTCTTTCATCTGATTTTTATCATCAGAAGGTTCATTTATTACAGCTAGCATGCGCTTTGCATCATTCAAGCACTGTTGAACGTACTGCTTTTGAGCATTAACAATTTTCTCTACACGTGGCTTTAATTCATAATACTCGTGCTGATCACCTTTGGGCGTTGGACCGGAAATAATTAATGGAGTTCTCGCATCATCAATCAATACTGAATCCACCTCATCCACAATCGCATAATGATGCTTTCGTTGTACCAAGTCATCTGTATGACCTGCCATGTTGTCTCTCAGGTAATCAAAACCAAATTCGTTGTTTGTGCCGAATGTAATATGTGCCATGTAGGCTTGCCTTCTCTCTGCAGAATTGGGACGGTGTTTATCTATGCAATCTACTGACAATTCGTGAAATTGATAGAGAGGACCCATCCATTCAGAGTCACGTTTTGCAAGGTAATCGTTTACGGTAACGATATGTACACCCTTTCCGGCTAAAGCATTCAAATATACTGGTAACGTTGCAACAAGTGTTTTCCCTTCACCAGTTTGCATTTCCGAAATGTTACCTCTATGTAAAACTGCTCCCCCCATCAACTGAACATCGTAATGGACCATGTTCCACTTTATCTTAGCGCCAGCCGCTGACCATTCATTATACCAAATGGCTTTATCTCCTTGGATTTCAATTCCATCTTTTTTCAATGAGAGTTCGCGATCAAAATTAGTTGCCTCAACGACTAATTGACCTTTTTCTGCCCATCGTCTTGCGGTTTCTTTAACTACGGCAAACCCTTCAGGTAAGACTTCGAGTAAAGAAACTTCAATTTGTTCATCAATTTTCTTTTCTAATTTTTCAATTTCTTCAAATAGTAGTGTTTTATCTTCGAGCGACGTATTGAAATCTGCAGCTTTTACCTGCAAGGATGTTAATTCATCTTCCAAAGATTGTTTGTCTTTTCTTATTATCTCTTGAAATTCTTTTGTTTTTAATCTCAAGTCGTTATCAGAAAGTACAGCAATAGTTTTTTGTGCTTCAAGCACTTTCTCTACATAAGGCCAGTACTCCTTTTTATCTTTTGAGTTTTTATCTCCGAAAAGCTTTTTTAATATGTCTCCAATCATCTCCTAAATTTTGAGAAAGCCAAAGTTACAATTTTAACCAAGATAAAACACAAAATTTGAGCTTTGCGTTAAGATAATACGTAATGAAAAATGTGTTGATAAATTATCTCAAATCTGATTTAGGTAGCAATCATGATGTAACGCATAAAGGGTTTATCTTTGTATTATGCATGAAACAATAATAATATTAGATTTTGGCTCGCAATACACGCAGCTCATTGCTAGAAGAATACGAGAACTGAATGTATATTGCGAAATTCATCCATGGAATAAAATTCCGACTTTTAATGAACAAGTAAAAGGGGTGATTTTATCCGGAAGCCCATTTTCCGTAAGAGACGAGGCGTCACCGAAGCCAGACCTATCAGCCATTAAAGGTAAACTACCGCTTTTGGGAATATGTTTTGGAGCACAATATTTAGCTCATCATTTCGGAGGAGAGGTGCTACCGTCAAATACAAGAGAATATGGGCGCGCGCATTTAAAGTTCGTCGACAATAATACCCTTTTAACTAAAGGACTTTCTTTAGGTAGCCAAGTATGGATGTCGCACGGAGATACAATAAAGCACATTCCGAAAAATTACCGAATTATTGCAAGTACTGAGGATGTTTCAATAGCAGGCTATCACATTGAAAAAGAAGATACTTACGCCATCCAATTTCATCCTGAAGTTTACCACTCGACGGAAGGAAAAATACTCTTGCAAAACTTTGTTTACACTATTTCAGGTTGCTCTGGAGATTGGACACCTGACTCATTTGTTGACGAAACGACCGCATCACTAAAAGAACTTTTAGGTAATGACAAAGTTATCCTTGGGCTTTCGGGTGGAGTAGATTCATCTGTAGCTGCCATACTATTGCACAAAGCAATCGGTGATAATCTCCATTGTATATTTGTTGATAATGGCTTGTTGAGGAAAAATGAATTTAAAGAAGTTCTTGACTCATACAAAGGTATGGGTCTGAATGTCAAAGGAATAGATGCGTCTGAAAAATTTTATGAAGCGCTAAAAAACGAAACTGATCCGGAACGAAAACGCAAAGCCATTGGTAGAATTTTCGTAGAGGTCTTTGATGAAGAATCCAAAAAAGTTGAAGGTGCGAAATGGTTAGGGCAAGGTACTATTTATCCTGATGTCATTGAATCGGTATCTGCAACTGGCGGGCCATCACAAACAATTAAATCCCATCACAATGTAGGTGGATTACCTGATTACATGAAGCTAAAAGTCGTTGAACCATTACGTTTACTATTCAAAGACGAAGTTAGACGAATAGGTAAAAGTCTTAGAATCGATCAACGAATTTTAAGCAGACATCCTTTTCCAGGTCCAGGGCTTGGAATTAGAATTCTAGGAGAAGTCACAAAAGAAAAGGTACGTATTTTGCAAGAGGTTGATGCAATTTTTATTGATAGTTTGAAAGAAGATGGATTATATGATGAAGTTTGGCAGGCAGGCGCAATATTTTTACCTATTCAATCCGTTGGCGTAATGGGCGATGAACGAACGTATGAAAATGCGGTTGCTTTGAGAGCAGTAACTTCAACCGATGGAATGACTGCAGATTGGTGTCATCTTCCTTATACTTTTCTTGCAAAGGTATCAAATCGTATTATAAATCAAGTAAAAGGAATTAACAGAGTAACCTATGATATCAGCTCAAAACCTCCAGCAACAATTGAATGGGAATAATTTAATTTTCAATCTATTAGTTTTAATTATTTTATATTTTAATTCAACTAATGTCTCAGCCCAATATGCTGAGGTTTTGAAAAATGAGAATGGCGTATTTTATATTCACACAGTCGAGGAAGGAAATACAGTTTATGGAATACAAAGGTGGTATGGTTGCTCCGTAGACGAATTGCTCAAAGCAAACTCAGGAATAGAGCGTGGCTTGGTAAATGGCACCGTAGTATATGTCCCTGTCACAAGAAAAACTGTACAACATTTGGTTCAGAAAGGAGAAACTTTATTTGGACTAAGCAAACTATATGATGTTTCCGTTGATTCAATTATTGTGCAAAATCCATTTGCTGAGAATGGATTAAAAATAGACCAGAAACTTACCATTCGTCGAGCAATTCCCCGGGTTGAGGTTGCAGAAACGCTAAATGAAGATCCAAAAACTCTTACGTCAAATACTACACCGCTTATTCAACTTACCTTCACCGATAGCGTGATAGAACATCGGGTGCTTCCACAAGAGACTATGCAATCAATTGCAAAACGATTCATGATTCCAGTACAACGGATTCTAGAACTAAATCAACTTAACTCTTCGAAACTAATTCCAGGTCAACAAATAAAAATACCTGTAAAGAAAGAAAACCTTTCTCCTGTTCTTGTTCGAACACCTGTAAAAAAAGATCCGCTGCCTAGTTTATCATCATCATGGGGAGATAAATTACCGAAATCACCCAAAATAGCAATATTCTTACCGCTAAATTTGGATAGTATTCCAGAAATCAACAAAAGCGTAAGTAACTTTGCCCTAGATTTCTACCTGGGAGCAAAGATAGCACTAGATAGTTTAGAGAAATCAGGCTTCAGTGCCCATGTAAAGGTAATTGATTACCATAAGAAAGGGAAGTCAATGTTGGATATAATTACCATAGAAAATCTGTCTTCTTACGACTTAATTTTCGCGCCATTCGATAAGAAAGAGGCTGAAATATTGCACAATTGGTCTATAGGGAAAAATATTCACGTGGTTTATGGTACCGCAATAGCTCCGGCATCCGTTAAGAAAAACCCTTTAGCGCTAACTTATTCTACAACGAATGAACAATTGATTGTTGGAATGGCGAAATACCTAAGAAAAATGCCAGGTCGAGTGGTTTTGATTAAAAATGAAAAATCTGAAGAAGTTTGGATGCAAAATACGTTTATATCAACATACCGAAATGTCAGCAAAGGAAATGATGTGCCACTTATAGAGGCAAATTGGAAAAACTACAACCAATTTGAACAAATTGGCGGAGATATTTATTTTGTTTTTTTATCCACTGAAAAAGAAAAAGTTTTGCCACTACTGTCGCAGTACAAAGAAGCCACAACTTACAAAGTTGTTGGCCTTAAAGATTGGGCAGATTGGAAAGAAATTAATGCCAATGTAAAAAACAAATTCAATTTTATATTTGCTGCCCCAAACCAATTTGAATACGATGAAAATGAAATAAAAGAATTTCACCGAAAGTTCAGAAATTCTAAACAAGCAGATTTAACTAAAACTGTCTGTTTAGGATATGACGTTATATATAATGTTTTGAAATATTCTGAAGAAAAAATACCGCAAAAAGGATTGATTTCAAATCTTAATCCTTCCTTACGAAACGAGCTTGACGGATTTGAAAACTCAGCTGCCATACCTGTATTCTTCGAAGCATTTAAAACAAGAAATTTAATTAAATGAAATCAAGGGACATAGCAGATAGGTTTAGGCAATTGCAACTGCACATAACGGCTCAATTAGAGCAAGTCGACGGGCGAGCTAAATTCAAGGAAGACAATTGGAATCGTGAAGAAGGTGGTGGTGGTCATACACGGGTAATCATAGATGGGGCTATATTAGAGAAAGGTGGCGTCGCTTTCTCAGCAGTACATGGTGACGTAAGCGATGCCATGAAACAGCAATTACAAATGGAGGGAGCGTCCTTTTTTGCCACAGGAGTTTCTATAGTTTTACACCCTAAACATCCGAGGCATCCCATTATGCACATGAATGTTCGTTATTTTGAGCTGGACTCAGGTGAATATTGGTTTGGTGGTGGCATCGATATGACGCCTCATTATGTAGACGAATCGAAAGCTATTTTATTTCACCGCTCACTGAAGGAGATTTGCGATCAATACCACGCTGATTTTTACCGAGAATTTAAACCTTGGGCAGATCGCTATTTTTATTTACCACACAGAAATGAAACCAGAGGAATAGGTGGAATATTCTACGATCATAAAAATGAGCAAAATACAGGGTTAAGCAAAACCGCTTTACTGAATTTTAGTATAGCACTTGGAGAATTGTTCCCAGTAGTATACAGTGAACAAGTAAAACATAGTGAATTATCTGAACCAAGCACAGAAGAAAAGCAATGGCAAGCATTGCGCAGAGGTCGATATGTGGAATTCAATTTATTACATGATAAAGGAACCAAATTCGGTATTTATTCCGGTGGTCGAACTGAGTCTATTTTAATGAGCATGCCTCCTGTAGCGAATTGGAAATATGATTACACACCCACTCCTGGCAGCGAAGAAGAAGCGACACTCAACATTTTAAAAACAACTACCGATTGGATTACACAATAAGAACAGTTCAACTAGCAGACAATTTTGACTTAGCCCAGGTAATTCGGTCATGTTTTCATGATTTTAATGCTCCTACGAAGGGCACTGTATATGAAGATCCAACCACAGACGATTTATTCAGTTTGTTTAAAACCGAAAAATCCATATTATTTGTTGCTGCATCGAAAGGAATAGTCCTAGGATGTTGTGGTTTATACCCGACTTCAGGATTAGAGAAGAACACCGTTGAATTGGTTAAATTTTACTTAGCCAAAGAATTTCGTGATAAAGGTATTGGTAAGAAACTTTTTGATACCTGTCTGATTGAAGCAAAAAAATTAGGTTTTGAATACGTATATATTGAAAGTTTACCTGAATTTTCAGCTGCAGTTAAACTCTACGAATCATTCGGGTTTCACCACCTCAATAAGGCACTAGGCAATAGCGGACATACTGGCTGTAACATTTGGATGTTTAAAGACTTGTAAACCGTTCAATGAATTTCTTCTACTTAACCAAATGAATAAAACTAGTGTACGTTTTATCGGTGTCTAATATTTTCAATATATAAAAATAAATTCCGTCGGTCAATCCCTCTCCTGACCAATCATTTTGATAGTTTTTCGAATAATAGACTTCATTACCCCATCTGTTATAAATGTAAAGTTCATTCTGATCGTAGGCATCAAGGTAATTAAAAAAAAGAACATCGTTGTTATTGTCGTCATTAGGAGTTATAATATTGATGTTCTCAATCTCAGCTGGAATAATGTTGATGTTTTCACATAGAGTATCCGAACATCCAAAAATATCTTGGATTGCCAAACAGACAGGATATATACCGGGAATAGACAGTGTAGAATCAAAACTAATTTCATTGCTAATAACTCCAAGATCCATAGTCCAAACATTGGACAACTGAGCACCTTGATATGAAACGGATGAACTTGAAATATTGAAAGGAGTTTCTACCACACAGGGATTGGGTGTGATGACCATGTTAGCCTGTGGGTTTGGAATATAAAAAACATTAAAGGACACAGTATCCGAAATACACCCGTTGATTGATGCATAGGCATAATAGGTGAAGGTATTTATAGAATCATTGATTAGGTATAATGACTCCTGGATTGGTCCTTGACCACTTGTGCCATTTCCATAATGATCGACTACCCCTCCTGCTAAACAGGATGTTAGGGTCATATTTAACGCATTGCCTTCACAAATGGTAGAATCGTATTGAGCCAGTGGAAGTGCTGCAGGAAGAATTGGTTTCGTAGCAATTGGAATGTTGAGGACTTGAGCTTCACATGCATCAACAATCACTGGAGGAGGCACTTGCAATTCCGTAAAATTAGCATCACAATATACAGGGCAATTTGGATTAACTAAAGTAAACACATTATTCTTGCTTCCCGTACTGCAGCCTTCGTTTGAACCAGAAACTACAGTATCCTGACTCCATGGGTGTGAAAAGGTATAAGGAGGCACACCGTAACGCGCATATCCTGTTGCAGTAAATTCACATACATTAGAACATATGGGAGTTTGTGGAACGTACCACTCATTACCATAGGATTCTGGGGTTTTACCATACATCACTACTTTAAATGGATATTGAGTAAACTGATCGTACCGAATGTAATTGGTGTTACAACCTGTACCTAACGCGTTTCTTCCTATGTGAAAGCTTACATAAATGGAAGTGTCATTACAAGACTTTGGGTAGCAGCAACTCAGAGGATTTAACAGGTTAAAACTATCCAAATAGGCTGTGCCAGGCGAAGCTGCTAATGCTCCCGTAATTGTAAAGTATTGAGAAGCAGCACAATCGGTGCTAAAATACATAGAACCCATTCCCATTGTTGCAGTAGTAAATGGATCCGCATAAAAACTGCTTGACACATATAACCCAGTGAGTGAAATACCAGCAGGAATATTGACCAATAAACTATCTTGACTGTAATTTGGCATGAAACAAGAGGGCATATTACCACCGGTCCACTGACTTGGTGTACCAGCTACTATAGGATCTATTACAATTGGAAAGTGTCTGTTTTCGGTTATCCAACTTCCATTTATTCGTAAGGTTAATAAGACATAGTTTTCTTCTTCCGAAATTTCATAAGTGCCTTTTGAAATCGCATTCTGTTGATCAAAACACAAAATTTGACCAAAAACTCCTAGCGTTTTGTTTCCATTTATAACTAAAACCTCGTCATTTTCTTTTACCAACTTCCAATCTGGAGGAAGTACAATTCTCTCTTTAATCAATAGATCTTCCGTAGATAATATCTGAGGTGTATGAAGAATGTAATTCACTTTAAAGCCTCCATCAATAAATGAAACTGATTTGAAAACGCTTTCATTTAATTGCATGTAAAATTTAGGTGCAGCTCCTGATTCAAAACCTTTTAGATGTACAAGACTTCCGTTAAACTCGTGGGTTTGAAAGGTCAGTGTATCTTTTTCTGAAAAAAAGAGTTTCAGCTTTCCTTCTTGATTCAAAGCCGTTCCTACTTCTTGATCTAAAGCTTGCCAAGAACCATCAGGAGAGGCTATAGGAATTGATACAATTGGTCGAAGAGAACCGTTGCGCTCATAACAAAGAGGTTTTTTTGAATATTCTTGACGAATATCTCCTTTGCTGTTTCGAAATGATCGAGAATAACGCGTTCTCTTCGAAACTTCTTCTTTTAGTCCTGAAATTTCTGCGTTTTCCTCTTTTGGATTATTCATTAAAGAAGCTGTCGTAAGTGACTCATAATATAGTCGCTTCTGTTGAGCTAAAGCAACGATTGAAAAAAACAAAAGAAGAAAAAGAAAAAATAAAACTTTAATCATTTGACCGAGACTTTAAAAGTTAGGAAAAGATAATGTTTTTTTTAACAAATAGCTAAATTAAATAACTTAAAATTTACATTGTATTACTCAATTTTCAGAATATAAATGGAATCAATATTATAACTAACTTTTCAATAAATGTGAGGATTGTATTTGAGAAACTTTAGTTAATAAAAATAACTATTTCTTTTTCAAACAACGAACAGAAAATCCAAGTGCTCTAGGCTCTGAATAAGTCTCTACAGTATTTTTTTCTGCCTCCAAATATCGATCCCATGATGAATTCTCATACTCAATGCCTGTGCCTGTTGAAGATGTCCACCAAGCACCTGTTTCCTCAATCCCTGCAAAAGTTCCATCTTCAAGACAAAAACCGCCAGGTAGTCCATTGAATCCATTTGAAGAGGTTCCATTACCCTTATTCTTCCAACCGTTTGAACTCTTCAGCTTTTTTCCTGCTTGCATGTTACCTCCACAATAATCAACTAGTTTTTTCCATTCGTCATTCGAAGGGATTTTGTAGCCTTTTGGTGCAAGACCTCTTTTGTCGTTAACTGCATACCAATTGTAAATTTTTCCATATTTTTTTCCATTTTCTTGAATAAAATTATAGTAAGCCCACACCGGTTTTCCTTCCTGTCCAGCCTTTTGCCATTCATCTGCTGTTTTGGCTTGCGGTATATTTTCTCCATTCGCAAACTTTGAAGTATTGAGGTTTAAAGCAGACCATATTTGTGTGCCAATCTTAACCTCTTTTATGGTAGTTTGAGATAAAACTATAAAATAGGTGAAACATAAAACAATAGACAATTTAATTTTCATAATGAAGCAATTATATATCTATAAAGATAAAAAAATCAATTCTAAATTACGGCGAGTCAACTTAAAATTAGACAACCATACCTAATCTTTATTTTTTCATTTTTTATCCAAGAATTACAATTGATCTTGAATTCAAAAAAAGATACTGTTGTATGAAAAAACGATTTAAAAGTTTGTAATCTTTAAGTTGATTAAAATATATTCTGATTTAAATTATCTTTATCATCTAATTTATTCGCATGCTAAATAATATTAAATTTTATTTCCTAATCGCACTTTTGTCAATTTTAATTAGTGATTTTCAAGCTCAAACGAAACAAGAAGAGTTAAATGTTTTAAAAGGTCTCAAAATAGCTGGCCCAGGAGATATTAAACCAGGAACACCTTTGATGCTAGATCCAATGTCCACACCCATGTATGATGAGCAATTACAGAAGATCAACCCAGCAGATTTTATGAAAATCATGATGTCGAGCGAATATATTCCTGAACCGTATTTGGATGAAAAGAAGAATGTTAAGGCTTTTGTCATGCGTAAAGCAACGCCCGAGGAAAAGGAGATGATGGCAAAAATGCAGCAAGGCGGAATGGGTCAGGAACAAGAAAAAAGTGAATTGATTGGAACCAAAGCAACTGACTTTAGTTTGGAAAATATAAAAGGAAAAAAATACACTTTGAGCGAATTGTCCGGAAAAGTAGTTGTCTTAAATTTCTGGTTTGTTGCCTGTCAACCTTGTATTATGGAAATGCCTGAATTAAATGAATTGGTAGAAGAATTTAAAAATAAAGATGTGGTATTTTTGGCTATAGCGTTGAACTCAAAGAAAGAACTGAATAAATTTCTCAAAAAAAATAAGTTCAACTATTCGATTATTGCAGATGGACAAGCCACAGCTCAAACCTATCAAATTAAAGGATATCCAACGAACATCATTATTGATCAATCAGGCGTAATTCAATATGTATCAACCGGTGTTGGACCAAACAATAAAGAAAACCTTCAGAAAGCAATCAAGCAATTATTGCCTAATTAAAATTTTATAGCCTAAAAGGCATAATTGTATCAGCGTTTAATGGCCACAACATAATAAACTCGCTTACTTTTTCCCTCTTGCTTGGGTTCTTCCCAAAAAAGTTGAAATTTTTCTGCTTTTCTCCCTTTGATTTCAAGGGTAATACGCTCCTTTGGATGTGTAAAAATTTGTGCTTCGATGTAATTTCCGAGTATAATAGTATCATTATTTGCAACCAAAATTTCCTTTTGAAAACCATCGATTGGTGCATTTAAAAGTCGGGCAACAACATTTCGTTTTTTACCAGTAGCGTTTATCAAATAGAATTCAGTTGAGTAAATTTCAGCGCATTGAGTGACTTCCTGCTTCTTGGGAACTTCTTTAACGATTTGTGGGGACACATAGGGTTTGCTGATGGTATCCGAATAGAGACTTGGATCTATTCGAAGTTTGTAGTGGCCGTATTCATCCGAACTATTATCGATAACTTGGGTAACAATACCGTTTTCATCAAAATAATGCGTAATATCATCCCATTGAATGCCACCGTCGGGATGTCCCGTAAAGTGTGCTTTCTGAACAGCACCTGATGGATAATAGTCAAAACTGACAGAGGAATGACCGGCGACATTTCGAATTTGCCTGTGATAAATTTCTTTTCCAGTTCGATCAAAAGCCTTGACATAACCCCAATTCAATTCATTGGTTAGTTTAACTTCCTTGGTAGATATTCTTTTATTTGAATGATAGCGAATGGTGAAAGAGGTATCTTTTTTTTGAGACCATGAGACAGAGGTAATTATAAAAAGAAGGAAAGATAGATATATATTCATTTTATTTTTTGGAGTTAATAAAAGTCAATTGGCGTGCCATAAATGTAATTGTTCAATCATCTAGTTAAAGCAAAACTTCTATATTCAAAATACTTCCAACTTCAATTTTTTCCTTCTTACGAATTTCGGCTTTTAATGGTAGAATGTAGGTCCCTAGTTTTGTATCATACCAAATCGCTGTATCCCATAAAGTTTCTCTAATTTTTGCCTTGGCCTTCATTCTTCCCCAACCTTCTTCTTGTGTTTTAAAAAGTTCACGAATTTCAGTGGCTAAATCGCTTGGTAGTGAAACAAAATACCATCCACCAGTTTGAGAATACTGCCAAACGACAGCGGAGAATTGATAAGCAATGCTCATGGACAAATCACTAAATTTAATCGTTCTTAACAAATCTCATCGTCTTACCTTTCTCCAGCAATGAAATTAAATAAACGCCCTTCTCCAAATTGGAAATGTCAATTGCGATTGATTGTGCAGTGGATTGGATTTCTTTGATTTTCATACCAAGTTGATTGAATAAAACCACCTTCCCTAAAACGCCTTTTTCAATTGAAACAACTATCTGCTCATTCGCAGGGTTCGGATAAAGATGAATTTTCGTCTCGAAATCTTCTTCTTCAACGCCAGAATTGGAGCAAACCAAATCATTGACATATTCCCAAATATTGTCATTTAATAGAAATGGAACATTGGAATTCCCCGGTTCGTCTCCCATGCGCAACCATACCAAATTCTGACTGGGAACCACATTTAAAAATTGTCCACCTGAGCCGATGGCGGAGATCATGTCAGCAGGCCCATTTTGACTCATAGATCCGGGGAAAACAGTCTGTAATGTAGGAACCATGAATGATTGTTTACCATTCAACCACCACAAATATCCATAAGCTTTGTTCAAGTTTTGGGAGGTATTCACCATGTCATTGAAATAAGCCGTATCTGTCATGATTTGATTTCCATTCCAATTTCCCTTGTTTAAAATTAAGGATCCAAAGCGCGCCATACTTCTAGCAGTACTGAAGAATACATTGTTGTATCCTACCGAAAAAAATGCGCCTGTCATTCCGGTGGGATTCTTCAATTTTTGCGTCGTGTAGTTATTCAAAGTTAGCCCGGTAGCATTTTCAATAACTCCATCCAAAAGTGTGTACGGTCCGTTGTGATATGCCCAGCGCGTTCCAGGGTCAGCCAAATAATTCAAACACGTATCCAAAGTACAATAGTGATCTGGAACACCATCATCCAAGCCCGAAGTCATTGTAAGTTGATTCCAAATTGTGATTCGTTCCTCTTGCTGAGGTGTGCAATTGGTCCAACCTTGTCCGAGGTAGCTAGAAGTGGTGTCTGTTATCGATAAAAACCCTTCTTGCTGCGCAATTCCCGTCATGAAAGAGGTAATCGTTTTTCCTGCTGATGCCCATTGCCAAGGAGTAGTTGCCGTGTGTGTACCAAAATACTTTTCCAAAACTATTTTCCCGTCTTTTAATAAAATGAATGCTTTTGAATTATTTTGTTCCAAGAAAGAATAGAGGCTGTCAATTTTTGGTTGGCAGTAACCTAAATTTTGAGGTGCAATTGTATCCCACGTACTTCCCGTTAAAGGTGGGAAATAGATGGTTTGTGCCGTAAAATCAAATGTTAAATAGGCTACAAAAATTAAAATAAACAATCGTTTCATATCTGTTTTTTAATTTCGAATTACTTTAAAAACTTTGTTTTTTGGACTACTTTTCAAGGTGATAAAATAAGTTCCTTGAGCTAGGTTCGAAAATGAAATCTCATTGCCCTCTTTCGATAAGATTCCTTCAAAAAGTTTCGCCCCAGTTTTTGAACGCACTTCAAATGGAAGGGGATCTGCATTTTTCATATCTATTTGTACCTTTTCGGTGGTAGGGTTGGGATAAATCTCTAAAATTTCAGTGGTGTTTTCTTCAATGCTTACGGAATTATTCACTAAATCAGTTAAGAGTTGAATGGCTACTTGAAATGCTTGTGCGGGTAATTGATTGATGAGCACACAAATCACAGAGCCTGATTGCACGTCATACATCATGGATGAGTTATATCCACCCCAAATTGTGCCCCCGTGTTGCCAAATAGTTCTACCTAAAATAGTTGATTCACTAATTCCAACTCCATAACTTCCCGATCCAACGAAAGTTATCATTTCGTTCAATGAATTTTGATTGAGAACCTCTCCGTTCATTAAAGCTTTGTACCATTGTGCCATTTCGCCCGAGGTAGAATACATGGCTCCTGCCGACCAAGCCGCGCTATTGATCGATGTGCGAGGCGTGGAAGAAAAATCCATCCCTCCTTGCCATGGATGAGCGGCAAATACAGAACTGGTTTCATAGACAGCCAAATAGGTGCTATCTAATTGAAGAGGAGTTAAAATACTATCGCGCAACAGTTGACTAAAGCTTTGTCCGGTGACACTTTCGGCAATCAATCCTGCCAGCAAATAATTTGTATTGCAATAATACCAATCTGTTCCTGGTGCTGAAAGAGGTGGGCCAACCCAAGAAACAATTTCAGTTGGTGTAAAAATGCGATTGGGATCTGCTAGCATAGAATCGGGGTAGCCGGCAATATTTACATCGCTCAATCCACTTGTATGGTTTAGTAATTGGCGAACTGTAATAGTAGAATCTACGTTATTGAAATTGGGTAAATGTTGATGCAGTGAATCATCCAGCGTAAGTAATCCATTTTCAGCCAATTTGAGAAGTAGCACGCCCGCAAATAACTTTGTGTTACTTGCAATTCCAAATCCAGTTTGAGGTGTTACAGGAACTCCAGCATGTGATTCTCCCGTAACTCCTAGCCACGTTCCTTGATTGGGAACATACACACTGGCAGAAATCCCTTTGAGGTTGTAGGCGGTTCGAAAACTATCGATTGTATATTGTAAATCTGCGGATAAGGTTGGGTCAAAAGATTGAGCAAAAACCTTTAATTGACTCAAGACAAAAAGTAAAACAATGATTTTGAATGATTTCATTTGAAATTATTTACACTAAAATTACAAAAACCACGAAATTAAATCGTGGTTTCTTTATTTAGTTCGTGAAATTTGAATTACTGAATAATCCGTCTCGTATCCAAATCAATCTGATACGTTTTGTTTCTTCGTTTGGTAGTGGCTTCTGCAATGTTATCACACATTCCATTGCCGAAATTTAATATAATTCCTCGTGATTCATTTCCAATATCAACCTTACCAGATAATGGATATTTGCACTCACCTGGTTTTAAGACAATCTTTTCAGTAATTGTATGTGGGATTTCAATACCTCGTCTTCCAATTACCGTCCCAGAACCTGTTACATGAAACTCGTCGTCACTAATTTCACAGGTGGAAATTCCAGAAATCCATTCGCGGTAGCGGGTAAAATTTCTACTTCTTGTTAATTCTCCGTTACTTGCTGTGATTTCTCCCATTACTTTTACAACCATATTTCCAGCTACATTTGGCCCTGTATTTTCTGCATTACGTGAACCTTCAATTTTTACGTCGTTGATGAAGAAATTTTCAAAGGTTACGGTTCTTGTGTTTCCTGCAACACGCATATCTCCCGAAACGTTAATGATGATTTTCCCTTTTTTCGTTCGACCGTTAGCATCAATACAACCTGTTCCGTAATCAATTGTAACTGTTTTTGGAAACGTACTGGAAGATTCTGTAACGACCGCACAAGGTGCCAAAAGGGATGCGTAATCAAAACTGCAAGGATTGGATGCTATTTCTTCCTCTTTCAAGAAATCATTTTCCTCCATTTCCAATTTTAACACATCTTCCGAATCGGATTGTGTTTCATCGTTAAACTTATTACACGATGCAAGAATAAACAAAGTGCCTACTGCAAATACGAAATAAAAGATTTTTTTCATGACTTAAAATTTTAGTGTTTTGATAGTTAGAGAACCATTTTATTAAAAAGGTTGGTTAGACTGAATTTTATTTTTTAAATTCATACCTCACTCCTCCCAAAATACTTGACCCTGCAACACGCACCGAATACCCATTTGCGTTAACGAATTGATTGAGCGGGACATAATATCCGGCTTCAGCAAAGAAACTCCAGTTGCCTTTGATGCGCGTTTCAATGCCAAGGGCGACTATCGCTTGCGCATTCAATCGGTTGTTTGGTCTGTTCAAATTGAGTTCGATATTTCTCTCGGTACCATTTTCCTTCACATCAAGAGAAAGTGATCGTCTACCAAAAAATTCTAGATTTAACCCTGATCTAAAATAGGGAGAAAAGCGCTGATTTGTAAAACGATACGATACACCGACAGGAATTGAGTACAAGGAAAAAGCATGATTGATTCTGAGTTGATAAATCCCTGAAGTCGCGTTAGTAATACTTTGTATTAAGATAGGGTCTGTGGTGCTTGCTTCACCAGATGTAGTTTTCAAACGGACATCATTCGTAGTTGGATCAATTTGTAAGTTCTTAAAAAACCAACGCGATTGAAAATCTCCTCCAGCCCATTGAAAACCAGCATTGAAGGAAAATCGCTCGTTGATATGGTAACTTAAAGTAGTTTGAAATCCATATTTTGGCAATGGCGATCGCCTCTCGCCTATTGCATTTGAGTTCGTATTATTACTATTAAATGAACCTGAAATTATTCGAATGTTTCTGCCGATCAATGGTGATACTTGCCAAGAAAAGAAGGGTTTAAAAACACTTACTTCTTTCTTTACTTGTTCTTGAATCGGTAAAGAATGTTTCATTAAAATTAAGTGAATTGGAAGTCGATTTAATTGTATAAATGTTTTTTTATCTCTTTTTATTTCTTCTGATTTTTCATTTTTTTCAATAGATTCAACAATACTATTCTGGGTTTCAATAGATTCTTCTTCAATTTTGTTTATAATTTTATTTGTAAAACCTTGCTCTCCTACTAAAAGAAGTTTTTCTCTTTGAATCACCTTGTTTTTAGGGGATTTACCTGTTTTATTTTTTGTCAGAACGCTATTTCTAACGATGGAAGCGTATTCAGAAGTTTTCTTGTTTATTACATTTACCCGACTTAATGGATCGTCTACTTTTAATTCTCGTTTGCTGAGGATTTTTTTTTGATTATTTTTACTTAAATCGACCTTTGGCTTAGAATTACTCAATGATCTTTTCCCCGAAGATTTAGATTTAATTTTTCCCTTAGGGACTTGATATCGTGCATTAACTTTCTTATCCGAATAAGTTGATTTTTGAATAAAAATAATTCCCGCTCCCCCGAGCAGTAATATTAACATAGAAATCCAACGTACAAAAAATCTCCTCCTTTTCTTAGGAAATAATTCGTTTTGAATGGCATCCCATTGTTTATTTGGTGGCACCTGAATGTCGTCTTCAAATTGAGAAGCCAATAAGCCTTTCCAATCGTCATTGGAATTTAGATTATCTTTATTCATGATCTATTTTTTTTGCAATTACAATTTCTTTTTCAAGTGCTTCTCTCAGTTCTCTTCGGGCATGAAAGAATTGTGATTTGGATGTTCCTTCAGAAATAGCCAGCATTTCTGCAATTTCCTTGTGTGAAAAACCATCAATAGCGTGTGCCACAAAAATTTGCTTTCTTCCAGCAGGCAGTCGATCAATAAGAAAGGTTAATTCCTCTTTTTCCAAGGAATGGAGCATAGAAATATCAAAAGGTTCTGTCGATGTTTCTGCGATGTTTTCTATTAATTTATTCTTCATTCGAAAACTAAATAATATACAACGAACTGTTATTATTCGCATCCAACCTTTGAAACTACCTTGTGCTTTAAATGAATGAAGATTTTGGTAAATTGCGATGAAACTTTCTTGCAGACTATCTTGTGCGTCTACCAAATTTTTATGATAACGCAAACAGATTGCATAAAGCCATCCTTTATTTTGATCGTACAATTCCTTACATGCTCGTTGGTTTCCCTCAATGCAAGCTCGTATCAACTCTTCCTCAGTCAATTAATCGCGAATTAATTTTAGTTTACTGATGCAAAAAAAAGACAAAAGGTTGGTTTCTGATAAAACAATGTTTCAATATTGTATTAAACTTCTAAAAATTAGGTGAATTTGATTTCCGAAACAATTATTTCGGAACTGTAAGTTTCTAAAAAAATAAATCTGGACAAATTGAAAGAAAACGTTGCGATATTAACCAATGAAATGAACCTACTTAAAGACTATAAAAAAGAATTTATTGGTTTGAGTATGGAAACTATGTAAATGGTTCACCAAGCTATTGCGGGCGGAATTCATTACCCATTTTGCAAATTACATTCTATGTAGTCAATTCATGCGAATGAAACCGATTCACATCAGCAATCATGCTGTGATAGTATCGATACCATTTGTCTGTCCCAAGTTTTTTCGCTTCAATATGAATAGGATTCTCCGCCCATTTTTTGATGGATTCGTTGTCTTGCCAATAGCTAATAAATGTGCCACGACCTTCATGTTTCATACTTTCATAACCCAAATAACCGGGCATTTCTTGCACGAGTTTTAATGTTAGTTCATCATATTCTACATAGCCCTCTAAATCATCTGAAAGATAATAATTGAAAATAGATGCCACGAATGGGGCTTGAGGGCAGATATTATTTTTCCAATGAATCATATAACCTTAAAATGGAATTAAACGATGTACAAAATTAACAACTCTTTTATATACAATTTAAAAAGTGTAAATTTGGAAACCTAAACAATCTAAAAAACTATAAATGAGATATATAACTTTTGTTTTTTTGCTTTTTGTAAATTTTATTGTTTCAGCACAAGTTCAAAACTATTCCTTTACGTTAAGTTCAGGTACTTATACACCTATTACAGGTGGAACAGTTTTGCAATCTGGAACTTTTGACGCATTCAATTCCGCTGCTATTAACATATCGTTTAGGTATAATTGCACGCAAGTGAACAGCTTAAAAGTAAATGCTGATGGGCATATTGGATTGGGTACTTACATAAGTACGGCAAATTATACTCCTTTATCTGGGACAATAAATGGTTCCATTGGAATTTTGAGTGCTCTAGGCCGAGATCTAGCAAGTTCTGATGTCGGAACTCCTGAGATTCGTTATGAAATCATAGGAAATGAGTTTATTGCGCAATGGACCGATGTAAGACGCAGTGGAACTTTTGGCGAGAGAATTAATTTTCAAATTCGAATCAATACGGTAACAAATGTCATTAATTATGTATACGGTCCTTACATTTCGGGTGTAGCAAATACAAATTATCCTGAAATTGGATTGAAAGGCAACAATAATATATTTCCAACTAACGTTAAGAACCTCACACTAACATGCGGCGAAACAGGTTGGCTAGGAGTAACAGCTGGAACTGCAAACAATTCAAAAGTTTGTTTGAGCAACGCTACTTTCCCTGCTTCGGGAACCACTTTTACATGGAGTCCTCCAAGTCCTGCAACACCAGGTACAATTACAGGTTTATCAACTCAGTGTCCAGGCTCAACATCTCAGACTTATTCAATTGCTTCGGTGCCCAATACCACAACATATACTTGGACTGTTCCAACTGGTTGGACAATCACAGCCGGTCAAGGAACAGAAAGTGTAACGGTCACTGCTGGAACAGCCGGTCAAAATGGAGACATATCCGTTACGGCAACTGATTTATGTGGGACTTCTGCAGCATCAATTTTACCCGTAACAGTGGGTAATGCAGCGCCATCAGCACCAGGAACAATAAATGGAACTTCTACGCAATGTCCAGGTGCAACAGCCCAAACGTATTCAATAACAGCCGTTCCTAATGCAACTACCTACGCATGGACTGTTCCATCGGGATGGACAATCACAACAGGGCAGGGAACAGACAACATTACCGTTACCTCTGGACTAACTGGCGAAAACGGAGATATCACCGTAATTGCTGAAAATGCATGCGGTGCTTCGTCTGCTTCTACACTTGCTGTTACTGTTGGAAATGCAGCGCCTTCTACGCTTGGAACAATCGCAGGAAATGCTTCACTTTGTACTGGAGCAATAAGTGAAACTTACTCTGTTACTGCGGTTACAAATGCTACAACTTACGCATGGACTGTTCCAACGGGATGGACAATAAGTTCTGGATCAGGAACGAATTCGATTGTAGTTTCACCAGGAACCGCTGGGCAAAACGGTATTATTTCCGTTACAGCAGGAAATGATTGTGGAAATTCTCAAGCATCCACTTTGCAAGTTGCAGTTAATACTTTACCCAATGTTAATGCTGGAAGTGATACAACGGTTTGTGAAGCTGTTTTACCTCTTTCTATTACAGCTACAGGAAATGCTACATCATACATTTGGAGCACTGGTGCGAATACTGCCACAACATTAATCACAGCTGGAGGAACTTATACGGTTACTGGAACTTTGAATGGTTGTTCCTCAACAGATAATATTGTAATTACAACCGATCCTTGTGCGGGTATAGAAGAAATTCAAGAGTTGACTTTTCAGTTGTATCCGAATCCATCTAATTCTGTAATTAATATAACATCCAATTCACAAGAGCCATTTGAGTATTCAATTTATTCAATGGATGGAAAACTGATGTTAATGGGTGAGATAAATAATGGTGCAACATCCTTAAGCGTAGGTCAATTTGCAACTGGAAAATATTTTGTTAGAATAGGTCATTTAGTTATTTGGTTTCAAATTATTTCTTAGTTATTGGTTTAAAAAACAAAAGTAATTGTTAAAAACATGATTACTAATTGTTCATTTTTCTATTGATTTAATACCCTTGTAATAATAGTAATTACCTAAAAATTACTATCTTGCAGAACTTTCAAATAATTTTTTTTAGAATGAAAACTTTTTACACACTTACTCTTTTTTTATTAATCTCCATTGCCTCTCTTGCTCAGGTTCAGAATTACACCTTTTCCGCAGGTTCAGGTACTTACACCCCAATAACTGGTGGGACTGTTTTGGCATCCGGAACATTTGATGCGTTTAATTCGGCAGCGATAAATGTATCTTTCACTTATAATTGTACGCCAGTTACTAGCTTAAAAGTTAATGCGGATGGACATATCGGTTTGGCTACATACATAAGTACCGCTAATTACACTCCATTATCTGGAACGATTAATTCTTCAATAGGAATATTAAGCGCACTTGGTCGTGACTTGGCCAGTTCCGATTTAGGAAGTCCTGAAATACGATACGAAACTATTGGTAATGAATTTATTGCACAATGGACAGACGTTAGACGTAGTGGAACAGCAGGTGAAAGAATTAATTTTCAAATTAGAATTAACACAGTAACCAATGTCATTAAATATGTATATGGTCCTTACACTGCGGGGTTGGCTAATGCAAACCAACCACAAATTGGACTCAAGGGGGTAAACAATACATTTCCAACAAATGTAAACAATGTTACTTTGGCATGTGGAGGAACAGGATGGTTAGGTGTTACCGCAGGAACAGCAAATAATTCAACAGTTTGTTTAAGTAGTACGACATTTCCTGCGTCAGGAACAACGTTTACTTGGACGCCCGGAGGAGCAACAATTTCTGGCACATTGGAAACATGCCTAGGTGGCACTTCTCAATTAACTGGTTCTGGAACTGCTGCTGCCACAAATCCTTGGGTTTCGTCAAACACCTCTGTGGCAACAGTTTCAGCGACAGGCTTGGTCACATCAGTAGCTTCAGGATCCACAACAATTACCTATACAAATAGTACTGGATGTCAGGTATCGGCTTTATTCACAGTTAATGCAAACCCAACAGTATCAGGAACAACATCCGCATGTGTTGGAGGTACGTCTCAATTAACAGGATCTGGAGCTGCAGCTACGTCGAATGCTTGGATATCTTCAAATGCATCGGTTGCAACCGTTTCAAATACTGGGTTAGTAACAGGTATAGCAGCAGGAACGGCTAACATTACCTACACAAACTCTTTGGGATGTTCTGTTGTAACGACAATGACAATCAACGCGAATCCAACTATAACTGGAGCAAATGCAGTGTGCGTGGGAGCTACTACTCAACTGACGGGATCAGCTACTGCAGCTACAACGAATCCTTGGGTATCATCAAATACATCCGTTGCAACCGTTTCAAATACAGGTTTGGTATCAGGCATAGCAGCTGGAACTGCAACTATAACTTACACAAATACCTTAGGCTGTACAACGGTGAAAACAATCACTGTAAATGCAAATCCAACAGTAACTGCAACTGCATCGTTATGTGTTGGAGGCACTTCTCAATTAACAGGTTCTGGAACTGCAGCCACGACGAATCCTTGGGTTTCTTCAAATGCATCAGTTGCAACAGTTTCAAATACAGGCTTGGTAACAGGCATAGCAGCTGGGACAGTAACAATTACTTATACAAATAACAATGGATGTTCGGCAATTTCAACTGTAACCGTTAATGCCAATCCAACAGTAACAGGAGCGAATTCAGTTTGTGTTGGTGCTACCACTCAATTAACAGGAACAGCTACGGCTGCTACTACCAATCCGTGGGTATCTTCGAATACATCAGTTGCGACAGTTTCAAATACTGGTTTGGTAACAGGTGTAGCAGCAGGAACAGCTAACATAACATATACAAATACTCAAGGGTGTACTTCTGTTAAATCAATTACGGTAAATGCGAACAACACAATAACTTTGAGCTCTGCAGCAGGGACAAACAACCAAACGCGTTGTATCAATACAGCGATTACAAACATTACTTATTCCACAACAGGCGCAACAGGCGCAACGGTAACTGGCTTACCAACGGGAGTTACAGGATCATGGTCAGCGAATGTGTTTACTATAAGTGGTACGCCATCAGCGACAGGAACATTCAACTACACCGTAACAATGACTGGAGGATGTACTGGAGGAACGAACACAGCTACAGGAACTATCATTGTGAGTCCAAACAACACAATAACGTTAAGCTCAGCTACGGGAACAAATAATCAAACACTTTGTGTCAATACAGCGATTACAAATATTACATATGCAACAACGGGCGCAACAGGCGCAACGGTAACTGGTCTCCCTGCTGGTGTTACAGGTTCATGGGCAGCGAATGTATTTACTATCAGTGGCACACCATCAGCATCAGGAACATTCACCTACACGGTGACTATGACTGGAGGATGTATTGGGGGAACAAATACAGCTACTGGAACTATTACCGTAAATGCAAACAACACAATAACGTTAAGCTCAGCAACGGGAACAAACAACCAAACGCGTTGTATCAATACAGCGATTACAAACATTACTTATTCCACAACAGGAGCAACAGGCGCAACGGTAACTGGTTTGCCAACGGGAGTTACAGGATCATGGTCAGCGAATGTATTTACAATCAGTGGTACGCCATCTGCAGCGGGAACATTCACCTACACGGTGACCATGACTGGAGGATGTACTAGTGGAACCAACACGGCAACAGGAACTATCACTGTTAACGCAACTCCAACAATAACAGGAGCAAATACAGTTTGTGTTGGCGCTACCACTCAATTAACTGGCTCAGGGACAGCTGCTACTACCAATGCATGGGTTTCTTCGAGTGCTACTGTTGCAACGGTTTCAACTAGTGGATTAGTTACAGGTGTTGCCGCAGGTACTGCAACTATAACCTATACCAACAATAATGGGTGTTCAGCAACCCTGTCTGTTACCGTTAATGCCAACCCAGCCATAACAGGAGCAAACTCAGTTTGTGTTGGTGCTACCACTCAATTAACAGGAACGGCTACGGCTGCTACTACCAATCCGTGGGTGTCTTCGAATACATCTGTCGCAACAGTTTCAAATACTGGTTTGGTAACAGGCATAGCAGCAGGAACAGCTAACATAACATATACAAATACTCAAGGGTGTTCTTCTGTTAAATCAATTACGGTAAATGCGAACAACACAATAACTTTGAGCTCTGCAGCAGGGACAAACAACCAAACGCGTTGTATCAATACAGCGATTACAAACATTACTTATTCCACAACAGGCGC
>Ga0315900_10000128_pt1 | contig 128887 bp, 112 predicted proteins | sample LakEriMetagenome_FD_203521 | JGI IMG/M metagenome (GOLD analysis project Ga0315900, IMG submission 203521) | Freshwater fungal communities from buoy surface, Lake Erie, Ohio, United States - Buoy 12 MA114 | ecosystem: Environmental > Aquatic > Freshwater > Lake > Lake biofilm | place: USA... | reverse complement strand
GCGTGACTCTGCAACCGGAGGATCGCCACGGCCAACGCATGTGTCATGGCGGCACGCAACTCGGACCCGCAACGCCGAGGCCTATTCGGTAAGCGTTTTTACCCACAAATTCTGCTGAGGAACCAAAGAAAAAAGTGCCAGCCACCAAATCTGGGTAATCTGGCGACTTGCCCATTTTTGGTGGCTGGCACCATTTGCCCCTGTGGGCAACCCCGAACCGTCGGAGCGTTCTGTCAACGATTGGATGCCCCCGGTAGTGGCTGGCCGGCACCTCGGGCCTCCGCTCAGGGCTGCGGCGCGACCGCCTTCTGCACCGCGGCCGCGTTCGGCATCCCCTTGATCGCCTCGGCGATGATGCCCCGATCGGCGTCATTCCGAGCCGCCGCCAACGCCATGCGGCACATCTCGATTCGTTCGGCCTCGTCGGCGGCAAGTTGCCGGGCGATTCTCAGATAGCCCTTGATGGACCGATCGCGATACCTGCCCTCCGGCAGCGACTTGACGAGTTCCAGAAGCACCGGCGCGGCATCAGCCGTTTGCCACTTGCCCAAGAGCCGCGTCCCGGCGTCCAGCAGCGGTTCCTGATCGGCGGTTCGTGCCGCCGCCGCCACGGCGGCCAGGGCCCGCTTGCCCCCGACCTCGCCGACGATGTCGAGCAGGGCGAGCCGCGTCGAGGGTGCCGCACCACCGGCTGCGGCCTCCAGTGCCTGCACGCAGGCATCCCGATCAGGCATCCGCACGCAGGCCGTCCGCAGGGCCACGCGGGCCGCCGGCGCGTCGTCGCCCTCCATACTGCGAGCGACGAGAATGCCCAGCCGATCAAGATCGACGGTCTCGCCGAGCGCGACGACCGCAGCGGCCTGCACGCTTTTCTCGGGACACGTCAGCGCGGCAAGCACCTCGGGCAGGGCGGACGCTATGCGGCGCCGGGCGACGACATCGAGGAGCGTCGCGAGGGTCGGCGGAACGGCGGTCGCAAGCCGACCGCGAATCGCCTCGTCCACCCCGCCGGTCGGAAGGTCGGCGATCGCGGCCCGAGCCGCCGCGGCCAGATCGGCATCGGCATCGGCGGCCACGTCGAGGAGCACAGGCAGGCTGTCGTCGTCGCCGATGCGTCCCAGCGCCCGCGTTGCCGCCAGGCGGGCAGGTCGCTCGGCATCATGCCGTGCCACAAGCTCCGCCAGGGCCTTTCGCGCCGGTGGACCTGCACGATCGGCGAGGGCCTCGACGAACAGCGTTGCTCGGTCGGGGGCAGAACCGATCTCCGCGATCAGGGCGGCATCGACCTCGGGCGCCGCGAGTTCGCGGGCCACGGACAGCCCGAACGCGAACATGCGCCGGTCTGGCGACCGCAAAAGTTCGATCAGCCGGGGCACGCCCGCGGCGCCACGGGCGAGAATCGCCCCACGGGTCGCCTCACCGATCCGCTGCGGCGACACGTCGGCCTTGCAGACGGCGTCACAGAGCAGGGCCGCATCGGCCCCGCGGCCGGCGGCCAGCAACCGCTCGGCAACCACGACGCAGGCCTCGGCCGCCGCATCACGCACGGCCGGCAGCGACGACGCGAGTGCCGGCCGCAGGGCCGCCAGCGCCGCCGGATCGCCGATCCGACCGAGCGCGATCGCCGCCGCCGACACCACGACCGGATCGGAATCGGCGAGCCGGGCAGCGAGCAGGCCGATGGCCCTGGCATCGCGTCGCACGCCGAGGGAGTTGACCACGCCCACGAGCAGTCGCCCCTGAAGCCGCCCGACGGCATCCCGCAGGGCCGCGTCGCAGGCCGGATCGGGAATCGCCTCGAGCGCGATCCGGGCCCACGAGGCCAGTTTGTCGTCGCCGAGCAGTGTGGCGAGGTCGGCCACGGCATCGGCCGAGCCGTGGATCGCCAGTTCTTTGCAGGCGATCGCCTTCTCCCCCTCGGGGGCGGACCGCAGACGGGCGATCAGCTCCCGTTCCTTCTCGGTGCGGCCGTCGCCGGCATCGACGCCGGCGCACCACGCGGCCATCACGACGACGAACAGGACGTGGGCCCGAATCATGCGGATCATCGGCATCTCACATTCTCCATGGTTCGCGGCAGGCCTCCGACAGGAGCCGGTCGGCCTCGTCGTCCCCCACGAAGCGGTTGGCGACGGTGTCATACTTCACGGGCCGATCAAGGGCGATCGCCACGTTGGCCGCATGGCAGGCGATGTGGGCGTTGCAGGCGGCTTCGGCGTTGCCCTTCGGCTTGGCCCGCGTCTTGACGCAGTCGAGGAACTCGCGGACGTGGAACGTGGCTGGATAGCCGCCGATCTCGGCCACGGTGCGGCCGGCGAGCAGGGCGGGAGAGGAGAGCGCGAGCTTGCCGCTGTCGCCCGTTTCCACCCAGCCGGTCTCCCCCTCGAAGCGAACGGGGCATGATCCGAGCGGAATCCAGCCCTTTTCCCGAAACACGAGTTCACAGCCGTCGTCGTAGCGGGCCACGAGTTCGCCGTCCCGTGGCGGCGCGTATTCGACCGGCGGCGGCCGGTCGTCCACCGCCCACTGGCAGAGATCGACGCAATGCGAGCCCCACTCCAGCACGCCGCCGCCAACGAGCCCGCCTCCTTTCTCGAAGTTGAATCCGTCGAGCAACTTGGCATTGAACGGCCGCCAGGCGGCGGGGCCGAGGTACATGTCCCAGTCCACCTTCGCCGGATCCGGCGCCGGCTCGGCGGGCAGCCAGCCGCTCATCGCCGCTTTCATGCCGGCGGGATGAGCGTAGACCCTCTTGAGCTTGCCGAGCCGCCCCGTGCGGGCAAGCTCGCAGGCAAAGGCGAAGTGCGGCAGATTCCGCCGCTGGGTGCCGGCCTGAAACACACGCCCCGTGCGTCGGACGATGTCCCGCAGGGTCAGGCTCTGGGCGATGTTCTTCGTGCAGGGCTTCTCGCAGTACAGATCCTTGCCGGCCCGGGCCGCGAAAGCCGCCACCGTGCCGTGCCAATTCGGCCCCGTGGCGATCAGCACCGCGTCGATGTCCCGCAGGTCGAGAAGCTCGCGAAAATCCCGGTGCATCGTGCAGCGTTCGTCGCCGTACCGCGCATCGACCTTCTTTTTCATCTGCGCCCGCCGGTCTTCCTTGACGTCGCAGACGGCGGCGAAGCGGACGTCGGCCTGCTCGAGGAAGCAGCCAAGATCGTATTCGCCACGCCGGCCGAGCCCGATCCCGCCGACGACGATGCGTTCGCTCGGCGCCGCGGTGCCGTCGAGACCGAGGGCGGACCCGGGGATCACGACGGGGGCGATGGCAGCGGCCGAGCCGACCGCGATGAACCTGCGCCTCGCCAACACGCGGACTGCCATCGGGCTGACCTCCTCTGCGGGTGCGGACGGACACGCATCTCGGAACGGTCCGGTCACGGGAAGGTACCCGAGCAGCGCCCCGCGTCGCAACGGCCGGGGCGAAACCAGTCGGCGTTAGCGGTGCAGACGACGGTAGATGCCGCGGACAAGGGCCGTCGTGGCCTGCGGCGCGAGCCGCTTGAGCCGCCACAGCCAGCGGGCCTGGAGGCCGACGACGACGTACCGGCGATTGACGTGCAGCGCATGGAGCACGTGGCCGGCGACGCGGCGCGAGTCCCAGCGGGCGGCCGCCATGCGCCGCCGGGCCTCCCGCTCCTCGGACCGCGCGGTGAAATGCCAGGTGTCGAGCAGCCCCGAGCGAAAGAAGCCGGGACAAACGACGGTCACTCCCGGCCGGCGCGGCGGGCATTCGGCGGCAATCGCCTCCGACAGCGCCACCACGCCCGCCTTGCTCGCCGCGTAGGCGGCCATGGACGGCGGCGCCAGGATCGCCGCGATCGAAGCGACATTCACCAGGTGCGAGCGGCGCGGGTGCTCGCGCAGCCAGGGGAGAAACGTCTCGCAGCCGAGGGCCGTGCCGAGAAGATTGGTGTCGAGGACGCGGCGCCACTGGGCTTCCGGCAGGCTCCCTACTTCACCGGTCGCGCCGACGCCGGCCGCGTTGACGAGCAGTTCCAGACCGGGCCACTCGCCACGGAGCCGATCGTGGAGCGAACGCCAGCCCGCCGCATCGCGGACGTCGAGGCCGATGGCGAGGGGCGGCTGCGCTCCTGCACGCCAGGCTGGATCAGCATCGACGTCGAGCAGGGAGTGCGGGAGGTCGACGCAGGCCACTCGCCATCCGGACCGGAGCAGACCGAGGGCGATCTCGCGGCCCAGGCCGCTGCCCGCACCCGTGACGACTGCCGAGCCGGCAGCAAGCGGGCCCGGTTCAGGAGGGCGGGAGGAAAGCACGGGCGGAAAAGCGAGGGTGACGGGACTCGAACCCGCGGCCTCCAACGTGACAGGCTGGCGCTCTAACCAACTGAGCTACACCCCCGTGATCCGTTCGCACGGAGCCGGGTGCTTCCTCGCGAGAGAATCAAGCATAGCCCCGACCAGCACGGGACACCAGAGGGTGACTGCGTGGCGGGCGGAAGGCGAGATCCGCCCGTGAGGATTCCGCCACACGGCGGACATCCGCGACTACAAGACGCCGCGGTCGGGTGCGAAGCCCTTGCGCTCGGCGGTCTCGAAATCCTGCGCCGCCTGGGCGGCCAGGCCAACGGCCCGACAGGCGAGCGCCCGATGCTGGTGGATCACGGCCAAGGCATGCTCCACGGGCCGCAGCCGCCAGCGGACGACCGCCGGATCGACACCTTCACCCCCGACTTCGGCCAGCACCTTGGTCCGAGTCTGTTGCGTGCCGACGATCGCCCGGTTCAGATCGTCGATCGCCTCGTGGTGGCGGCCGAGGAGGTGCAGGATGAAGCCCCGCGTGTCGAGAAATTCGGGGGTCTCCGCCCCCCCTCCCGACATGGCCTTTTCGATGTCGGCCAGCGCGGCCGGCAGTTCGCGGCCGACGAGGGCCCTGATGTAGGCGCGATGGTTGAGGGCTTCGGGGCTCTTGTCCCCGTCCATCGCCACCGCCGCCTCGGCGTCAGCGAGCGCAGCGTCGGCATCGCCGGCCACCACATGGGCGACCGCCCGCGCCCGCAACGGGGCGGACGACGTGGGCACGAGGAGGGCCGCCGCCGTCGCATCGGCGATCGCCCCCCGGGTGTCTCGATTCTGTAGTCGCAGCGTCGATCGCCAGCAGAGGAGCTGCTGCTGGACGTCGGGCGCATCCTTCACCCACGAAACGGCGCGGCCAACCTGGCGGGCGGCCGCGCCGACGTCTGCCCGACCCTCGGCGATGATCGCCTGCCTGACGGCACCGTCGACGATGACCTGACGCACCCAGGGCAACACGTGGGGCACCAGCAGCACCGGCACGACGCCGAACAGCAGCACGAAGAGAAGAAAATAGCGGGGCCAGCGGGGCGGACCGGCAGGTTCCTCGCCGTCGACGTCGAATCCGAACCCGGCGCGCTCGCCGCGCGTCGCTCGGGGCCGGACGGCAGACGTCTCGAACTCCTTCGGAATCGGAAACCCAAGCCTGTCGTACTGCATCCCGACATTCCCGCCGCCGGCCGCCTCTGTCCCAAGGCATTATGATAGCCAGGAACGATGATAGCCAGGAACGGCCTCGACGGTCGATGGACCGGTCGGGCGGTTCGATCAGCGACGAATCATGCATCGCGCGGGAAAGACCCGGTCGCATCGCAGATTTGACCATCCTGGGGCCGCGGCGTAACCTCCTCCCCACGGGTTACCCAGGGAGGTTCACGCGATGCCACTGTTCGAAATCGAGACGAGTGCCCACATCATCATTTCCTGGGCCGCCGATGAGCAGGCCGCGGCCGCCGTGGTCGACGACGCCTACCCGGGCGAGAAGATCCTCAGGCTCACCCGTCGCCCCCGCGACACGTGGGTCATCTCCAAGTCGGCCCTGGGATTGACCAGTTCCCGCGTCGATCCGTGCAACACGGCTCGCGACTGCCTGGCCCGCGCGGCCGGTGACAAAGTTCACGCCATTCGCCTGTACATGCACGAGACCGGCGACGATCTCGATCGTGCACGGCGCGTGATCGAGTCGAACATGGTGATGGGCTGGTAAGCCGCCAGCCGGTCACGCGCCGGCGGACCGCGGCCCTCACTGGCCGGCCACGGGCGCCTCGAAACTGACCGGCCTGACGGCCGCCTCGGTTCCGGCGTTGCTGCCCACGAGAATCTCCTTGCCGGGCCGATAACTCGAGGTCCCACCGGGCCGGTACATCGGGTCGGGACGCCGCGTGGGCATGGGGGACGCGGCCGGCGGCGCGGAGGCCGGCGGGGCCGGTAGTGCAGCGGGAGCCGACGCCGGAGCCGCGACGGCGGGGGCCGCTGCCGCGGCGCCGGGAAATGACTGTGGCTGCTGCTCGGCCGCGGAAAATCCGGCCGGCCGCGCCGCCGGCGGCGCTGCCAGATCCGGCATCTCGGCGGGCTGCTGCACACCGCCGAAGCGGCTATCGCCGGGTTCGGCATACCGCGACTCGACCGACGGCTGAACGGCCGCGACGGGCGCCGACCACGAGTCGGCGGGACGCGCGTCCGCGTAGCGATCCGGCGGACCGGAGCGAAATCGTGCCCCGCCTGCTTCGCCGGTGCCGCCGCCGGCTGCCACCGGCTCGGCCGGCAGGTTGGAGTAGGGACCGACTTGCGGTGTGATCGTGGCCAGCGCTGCCGGCTGGCCGGCAGCGGCCGTGCCGGCAGGTTCCTGGGCCACAGGCGTCGCGACCGGCTGCGCCCGTGGGGACGGCGTCACCCCGTACGTCACGGCGGGAGGCGTCGCCGTCAGGTCGGCCGGCGGTGCGCTGGAAGTCGCGGCTCGGGGTGCGTTCGCGAGCGAATAGGGTTGGGGCGAGGACGTGACTGGATACGGCTTCGAGGTCAGCGAAGGCTTTTCGATCGTTCCCTTGTCGTAGGCGGGAGCGGGCGCGAGTTTTGCCGCATCGCCGCCGCCAAACGCCCACCATGACGGCTTCGAGGTGGCGGTCCCCGTCTTGCACCCGCTCGTCGCGAGCATCACGGCGAGGGCGACCGGCAGAGGGCCGAGCGTCACGGTCGTGCGAGTGCTCTGCCTGCGAATGATGGTCATGACGGGGGCCTCCGAACCGCGGTTGAGCGACCACGCCACGGACAGCCGGGCGGGTGCGAGGCAGGTGAATAGGTCCTCACCCGCCGCGCGTCAACGCCATTCGGCGGAAGAGGGAACGGCGCCTCCCGCCCCTCCTCCGCGGGCTCGGACCACGCTACGGCATGAACCGCTTACCGACCGCGGCCCAGTCGATGACGTTGTAGAACGCATTGACGTAGTCGACACGGCGGTTTTGGTAAAGCAGGTAATAGGCATGCTCCCAGACATCGACGCCGAGCAGGGGCCTGTTGCCGTGCATGATCGGGCTGTCCTGGTTCGCGGTGCTCTCGATGAGCAATTTGCCCTTGGGGTCGACCGACAGCCAGGCCCAGCCACTGCCGAACCTACCGAGCGCGGCCTTGGTGAACTCCTCCTTGAAGCGGTCGAATCCGCCGAACACGCTGCGGATGGCCTCGGCGAGGTGACCGGCCGGTTCACCTCCCTTGCCCTTGCCGAGCGACTCCCAGAACAGCATGTGGTTGGCGTGACCGCCGCCGTTGTTTCGCACCGCGGTCCGCACCGCTTCGGGCACCTTCTCCAGATCGGCGATCAGTTTTTCGACGGGAAGGGCCGCCAGGTCGCCATGGGACTCCAGCGCCTTGTTGAGGTTGGTGACGTAGGTGGCGTGGTGCTTGCCATGGTGAATCTCCATCGTGCGGACATCGATGGAGGGTTCGAGCGCGTCGAAGGCGTAGGGCAGGGGGGGGAGCGTATAGGCCATGAAACTCATCTCCTCGAGGCGGTGCCTGGCAATCCTGATTTCGCACCCGGGCCGCAGCGGCCCGGCACAGCAGCGGGATCGTAGCCCAGCGGTCACGGGGGAGCAACTCAGCGGGCGTCCAGCCGCTGCCTGCCGGGGGCGATCATCGCGTCGCTCGACCTTGCGGATCGTCCCGGTTGATCCGTCCCTGCCCGCGACAACGACCCTGCCGAACCTGCCCGCCGTGCGTCCTGCCACAGCGGAGGTGGCCGGCGTGAATCCCGCCGCGGCCTTCCGCCGAAACTCTCTTCCGTGGATCGCTCGAGAGCGACGGCAGGATGCCGGCCGCGATCCACTCGGAAAACCCCCGCTCGTCGGCACGAGCGGATCGGTCCACCGTGTGCGTCCGCGCCAGCGAAGGGATTCGAGATCGATGTCGTCCAAGGGAAACCAACGGCGCGACCAGCGCCGCCGCCTCGTCGTCTCCTGGAACCGGTCCGCTTCGGCCGCCGGTGCGGCCGCCGCTGCCGAGCCGCGGGCCATGGCCGAGTACTCGCGGGAGGCGCACCCCGAGCACCAGCGGAGCCCGGCCGTCCTTCTTCCGACCAGCATCGGCGGCATGACGCTGGCAATAGCGGCGATCCTCCTCCCCGTCGCCGGCGCAGTGATCGCCGCCGCATGGGAGCCGATCATGGATCGCCCGTTGTTCGTCCGCGGCGGTCGCTTCGCCGGCACGATCGGCGCCCTGCAGGCCTGCTTCGACCCACGGTCGATGCAGTCGCTGGCCGGCTGGCTGACACAACTGATGCTCTTGCTCGCGGCCGCCGTGGCCCTCGTGGTGCGGCTCATGCGCCGCTACCGGCGCGACGACTACAAGGGCCGATTCCGGGCCTGGGGCTGGCTGGCGGGACTGTTCATCGTCACGGCCTGCGCCACGAACGTGCCGCTCGGCCGGGTCGTCGGCATGGCGATCGTCGACGTGTCGGGAATGGCGTTCGGCCCCGCAGGGCTCGGCTGGTGGGTCGCGGTCGCGGTGGTGGCATATGGCGTCGTGTCACCGTGGGCCGTGCTGCCGCTCCACGAACGGACCGCGACGAGCTTTTGGCTCGTGCTCGCCCTGGCGTCGTGGGGCGGCTCCGCGGCCTGCTCCTGGCTGGCGGCCGGACGTGACCGCCTCGTCATCGCCGCGCAGGCAAGTTGGGCACTGGGAGCGGCGCTGGCGGCGGTCGCCATGCTCGCCGCGGCACGGTCGGTGATCCGCGAGGTCCGCGGCCAGTGCCGCATCCCGGCCTCACGTCAGCGCCCGGACGACGCCGATGCGGCCGGCGAGCCCGCAGATGCGGCCGCCGCGGATGCTGCCGAGGTCGATGCGTCATCCGCCGGCGATGCGGTGGACGATCAACCGGACAGCGACAGCGGCGAGCCCGACTTCACCACCGCCGCGGAGCAGGAGCAGCGGCACCTGTCGAAGGCGGAACGGAAGCGGCTCAAGAAACTGGCCCGCATGAACAGGGCCGCCTGAAGCCGCCGGCGGCCGTCCGGCCAGACGGCCCATTGACGCGGCCCGCCGAGCTGGTCGATACAGTGGCGGCGTCCCGCGCGGCAGGAGTCTTACGACCATGACCACGAAGCCCGTCCGTACCCGTTTCGCGCCCAGCCCGACCGGCTACCTCCACATCGGGGGCGTCCGTACGGCACTCTTCAACTGGCTCTTCGCCCGGCAGCATGGCGGCGCGTTCATCCTCCGGATCGACGACACCGACGTGGCGAGAAACGTCGACGAGGCGCTCGAGCCGATCCTGTCCGGGCTGCGCTGGCTGGGCATCGACTGGGACGAGGGGCCGGGCGTGGGTGGTCCGCACGCGCCGTATTTCCAGTCGCAGCGTGCCGACCGTCACCGGGCGGCGGTCGAGCGGCTCCTCGCCTCCGGCCACGCGTATCGGGACTTCGCCACGCCAGAGGAACTCGACGCCGAACGAAAGGCCGCCCAGGCGGCGGGCCGGCCGTTTCTGTACAGCCGGCGGTTCGCAGCCTTCGACGACGCCGCGGCGGAGCAGTTCGTAGCGGAGGGCCGATCGAGCGTCGTCCGCCTGAAGATGCCGCGGGAGGGGACGCTGGTCATCGACGACGCGGTCCGCGGCCGGGTGGAGTTCGCCTGGGAACGGGAGCAGGACCATGTCATCCAGCGGGCCGACGGTTCCTGCCTCTATCACCTGGCCAGCGTCGTGGACGACCACGACCTGGAAATCTCCCACGTGATCCGCGCCGAGGAACACCTCTCCAACACGCCGCGGCAGGCGTTCATCGCCCTGTCCCTCGGCTATCAAGTCCCCGCCTACGCGCACCTCCCGCTGGTCGCCGAGCCGGGGAGCCGGACGAAGCTCTCCAAGCGGAAACTGGCCCAGTACCTGAAGAACGCCGACTTCAAGCAGGTGGCGGAGCACGGCACGAAGATCGCGGAACGAATCGGGCTCGCGCCGGAGGCCGACACGTTCAATCCCGTGATCGTCGACTTCTACCGCGCGGTCGGCTATCTCCCGTGGGCGATCGACAACTACCTGGCGCTGCTCGGCTGGTCGTACGACGACAAGACCGAGTTCTTTTCCCGTGACGAGCTCATCCGCCATTTCTGCCTGGAGCGGATCAACTCCGCGCCGGCGAGCTTCGACCCGCGAAAACTGTGGGCGGTGCAGGACCACTACATGACCGCCCTGTCGACGGACGAGAAGCTCGGGCTCATGCTGCCGTTTCTCGTCAGGGCGGGCCTCGTCGCCGATCCGCCGCCTGCCGCCGCCGTGGAGACCGTCCGCCGGGTGGTCGAGGCGGCGGGGGACCGGCTCAAGGTTGCCGGCGACATCATCGGCTACGCCGACTTCTTCCTCGTCGAGGAGACGCCGCTCGACGACGCGGCGGTGAAACAACGGCTGGCGAAGCCCGGCGTGAGGACGCTCCTCGCCGCGTATGCTGCCGCACTGGAGACGGTCGAACCGTTTGCGCCCCCCGCGCTCGAGGAGGCGCTCAAGCGCACCGTGGAGGCGGCCGGCGTCAAGGTCGGCGACCTCGTCCACGCCGTCCGCGTCGCAGTGACGGGAAAAACGGTCGGCCCTGGGCTCTACGACTGCCTGGCCATCCTGGGCCGCGACGCCAGCCGGGCCCGGATCGCCCGGGCCCTGCCGCGCTGCGGCTGATGGGTGCCACTCACCAATCGTCGGTGCGGAACGGCGAGGCGGGAAGGCCCTCGCGGTTATAAAGATTCGCACCGTGAGGGTTGCCCGAGAAGGCATACCGCACCGCCACCGGCTCCTTCACGGCCGCGGACGACACCAGCACCGTCTCCCCATCGATCACCGCGTCCGCCCAAAACCACTCTTTGTCGGCGCCGGCGACCGCGAACCGCTTCAACGAACCGCCAACATCCTCGACCACAGGTTTCCGGGTGCCGTCCTTGAGGCCGACCATCAGCCCCGAACCCACGTGGTCAAACTCCAGCCGAATCTTGGCCCCTTCCACCTTCAGCCCCCTGTACTGCGGCCCCGACGGCACCAGGTCGGTCTGGCCGTAGTCGCGATGCAGCGCCCAGCGGGCGAGCCGCGTCCCCACGTCGTACTTGTTCTTCGGATGAACGTCTGCCGCAGCCGCCAGCGGCACCGTGTCGATCGCGACCGCCATGCCGGTACGGGGGATCCGCAACGCATGCCGCTGTGCCTCGCGAATGTTGGCGAACCCGTCGCCCCCGGCCGGGGCGTCGCTCGGATCCTTGTGGCTCGCCAATTGCACGAAGTAGACCGGCATATCAGGTTGCTTCCAGAGCTTCCGCCAGCCCGCCAGCAAGGCCTGCATCTTGAAGAAGTACGACTCGCCCTCGCGGCCGTTGGACTCCCCCTGGTACCAGATCGCGCCCTTGATCGGAAACCGCACGATCGGATGGATCATGCCGTTGGAGATGTTCGACCACGTCCGCTTCTTCTGCGCCGGCGAGGCATCGACCGCCTGATGCCGCTTGACGTTCTCGTTGGACGACTGTGCGGCTTCCGGCACCGCATCGATCCCCTCGGGCGCAATCCAGGACTCGATCGGCGTGCCCCCCCAATTGTCGTCGATGAGGCCGATCGGCACGCCGGTCTTGGCGTGAATCTCGCGGGCAAAGTAGAAGCCGGCGGCGGTAAATCCACCTGCAGTCTTCGGGCTGCACACCTGCCACGCACCGACGACCGGCACCTCCTCCGCGCCGGTCGCGGCGCCGCAATGCCCGAATTTGACCCGTCTGATGAGCGGTAGAGCGGCCGCCTTGGCGTCCTCCGCTCCGTCGCAGCTAACGAGGCTCCACTCCATATTCGACTGGCCCGAGCAGAGCCAGACATCGCCCATGACGATATTCTTGAGCAGGATCTTGTTGGCCGCCGTGACCACCAGTCGGAGGTCGACGCCCGCGGCGCGCGGGGGCAGTTCGACGAGCCACCCGCCGTTCTCGTCCGCCTGCGTTTCCGCGGCGTCGCCCGCCAGTTCCACCGTCACCATCTCTCCAGGCGCCGCCTTGCCCCAGACGCGAATCGGCTGATCGCGCTGAAACATCATGTTGTCGGTAAAGATTTTCCCGAGCGTCACGTCGGCTCGGGCCACGCCGCGGAGGCCGAGAGCGGACGCGAGGAGGACCAGCGACGCGGCAAACCGGGCGACATCGCGAGCGACCATGGCAACCCCTGCCTACCTTGACCGGATCAAAACGATTGAAGCCGCGGCGCAAAATCCCGCGGCGCAGCCAAGGAACACCTGGAGAGACTATCGCTCTGGCCACGTGCTCGCAAATTCGGCCGGGCCGATCCGACCGCTGGACGCTCGGCGCCACAGCGGGATAGATTCGTCGTTTTCCCCTTCTCTCGCGGAGATTTTCATGCCCCTGCTCGTCGTCGGAAGTGTCGCCCTCGACTGTGTCGAAACCCCCACCGACAAGCGCGACGACGTGCTCGGGGGCTCGGCAGTGTTCTTCTCTTACGCCGCCAGTTTCTTCTCGCCGGTGAAGATGATCGGCACGGTCGGCGAGGACTGGCCGGAGGCGCACACGCGTCTTCTCCGGGATCGCGGCATCGACACCTCGGGCATCGAGACGATCCCCGGCGGCAAGACGTTCCGCTGGCGGGGCCGCTACCTCCCCAACATGAACGACCGGGAGACGCTCGAGGTGCACCTCAACGTGTTCGGCGACTTCAAGCCGAAACTCAACGGCGAGCACCGGAAGAGCAAGTTCCTGTTTCTGGGCAACTCTTCGCCGACGACCCAGTTGTCCGTGCTCGACCAGATCCCGGATGCGAAGCTGACGGTCGCCGACACCATGGATCTGTGGATCAACATCCAACGGGACGAACTTGGGGCCTTGCTGCGCCGGATCGACGGCCTCGTGCTCAACGACTCCGAGGCGAAGTTGCTCGCCGAGGACGAAAACCTCGTCCGCGCCGGCCATGCCGTGCGGGAGATGGGGCCGAAATTCGTGGTCATCAAGAAGGGTGAGCATGGGGCGATGTTCTTCAGCGAGCACGAGATGTACGTGATGCCGGCCTACCCGACGCCGCGGGTGCTCGATCCGACGGGGGCCGGCGACAGTTTCGCCGGGGGCATGATGGGCCACTTGGCGGCCCTCGACCGCTACGAACCGCAGGCCCTGAAGGAAGCGCTCGCGTACGGCGTGATCACGGCGAGTTTCACGGTGGAGGACTTCAGCCTCGACCGACTGGCGGACATCGACCGGCAGGACCTCGACCGGCGCGTGGCGGAATACAGACAGATGCTGACTTTCTGAGTTCACGCGAAACACGCGCATCCTGCCCGTTTTCGCTTGGCCCATCGCGGGCAACGCCGAGGGTTGCCCGGATGGGCGGCCGCGGTCATCCAGACCGCGGAGCGGGTTGGGCGCTGCCTCCGCGATGCCGTCTGCACGCGAAACACGCGCATCCTGACCGGTTTCGCTTGGCCCATCGCGGGCAACGCCGAGGGTTGCCCGGATGGGCGGCCGCGGTCATCCAGACCGCGGGTGGATTCACTCGGCGCTGGCGGAGGGGTTGCCTATGCCCTGCGAGACGGCCTTGCTGGCAAGCGCAGCCAGGATGGCGCAGCGCCGCCGGCATGGAGTGAGCGCAGGGCATGATGCCCGGAGCGAACGTCCGGCGAGCAGGGCATGGGCAACCCCGCCCGGCGACCACAACTGAAGAAAGCACCTCGACCTCACGACGGCCCCTTTCGCCCTTTTCCCGCTTTCGGCCTTTCGGCCTCCTTTTCGGTCTTTTTGACCTCGGTCCGCGGCCGGGCACCCCGTCCACCAACGAAAAAACCTCTTGCCAAACCAGACCCCCGCCGATACTATACCCGCGTTCAGTGTTCGATTCCGCGGCAAATCGCTCGATTCATGGTGGCGAAGCAACCACCCCGACGACGTGCCGGGAACCGTGGGAGGCAGCAGCCATGATCATGGCACCAGCAGGAGCGAGCGGTCGGATGGGCAAGAAGGACGACAAGGTGGCAAAGGAAGCAGCAAAGGACAAGGAAGCGAAGGCCGACGAGGGCCGCGGCACAAAGAAGGGAGCGAAGGCCATCCCTTCCTTCCTCGAAGACAACGCCGTCCTGCGGAACACGCTCGCCCAGATCGAAAAGGAATTCGGTGAGGGCTCGATCATGCCCTTGGGCGCCGACGCCCAGGCCCCGATCGAGGGCATCTCTTCCGGCAGCCTGTCGGTCGACCTGGCCCTCGGTGGAAAGGGTTTCCCCCGCGGCAGGATCATCGAGGTCTTCGGCCCGGAGTCGAGCGGCAAGACGACGCTCGCGCTGCATGCCGTGGCGGCTTCGCAACGCGCCGGCGGAATCGCGGCCTTCATCGACGCCGAGCACGCGCTCGACCCGAGCTGGGCCAAGAAGCTCGGCATCTCGCTCGAGTCGCTGCTCGTCAGCCAGCCGACGAGCGGCGAAGAGGCGATGCACATCGCCGAAATGCTCATCAAGAGCAACGCCATCGACATCATCGTCGTCGATTCGGTGGCCGCGCTCGTGCCGCAGAAGGAGCTCGACGGCGAGATCGGTGACTCGTTCGTCGGCCTCCAGGCCAGGCTCATGAGCCAGGCGATGCGGAAACTGACGGGCGCGATCGCGAAGTCGAAGACGACCGTGATCTTCATCAATCAGATCCGCGAAAAAATCGGTGTCATGTTCGGCAGTCCGGAGACCACGCCGGGCGGACGGGCGCTCAAGTTCTACTCCTCGTGCCGGGTCGACGTCCGGCGGATCGGCCAACTGAAGGACGGCGAAGACGTCGTCGGCCAGCGGGTGAAGGTCAAGGTGGTGAAGAACAAGGTGGCGCCGCCGTTCCGAGTTGCGGAGTTCGACATGATGCACGCCGATGGCATCAGCGTGGAGGGGGACATCCTCGATCTGGCGATCACCGCCAAGCTCGTGGACAAGACCGGCACCTGGCTGCGATACGGGGACGTGCACCTCGGGCAGGGGCGTGAGAAGGCCCGGCTGTTCCTCAAGGAAAACCCGAAGGTCGCCAGCGAACTCCGCGAAAAGATCCTCGCCAGCAAGGATGTCGTCATCGCCGCCTCGGCCGCCGACGGCGCGGGTGACTGACACGCCCCGAAGAGCCACGGTTTTGCACCCGCCCACTGGTGGCCGACCCAAGCGGCCACTGGTGGGCGGCGTCGTTTCGCGGGCTCGCCCCGGCCGGGGAACGACGTCGCCGTGTGGCGGCAGCGGCGGGTATAGTGGGCGGCCCTGTGATCTGACGATCCCCCGGAGCTGCCCGAGCCATGAAGGCCGACGACCTTCGCGAGGCCTACCTCGCCTTCTTCGAGTCCAAGGGCTGCGTCCGCCGCCCCAGCGACGTGCTCGTGCCGCGCTGGGACCCGTCCGTCCTGTTCACGCCGGCCGGTATGAACCAGTTCAAGGATCACTTCCTCGGCAAGTGCAAACTCGACTTCACCCGGGCCACGACCTGCCAGAAGTGCCTCCGCACCGGCGACATCGACAACGTGGGCCGCACGCCCCGGCACCACACGTTCTTCGAGATGCTCGGCAACTTTTCGTTCGGCGACTACTTCAAGCGCGAGGCGATCCACTGGGCGTGGGAGTTCCTCACCGCCCGCAACTGGCTCTCGATCGCCCCCGAGAAGCTGTCGATCACCGTCTACCAGGAGGACGACGAGGCCTTCCGCATCTGGGCCGACGAGATCGGCGTGCCGGCCGCGCGGATCACGCGGATGGGAGAGGACGACAACTTCTGGCCGGCGGGAGCGCCGACACAGGGCCCCGACGGCGTCTGCGGCCCGTGCAGCGAGATCTTCTACCGGATGCCCGACGGCAGCGACGTCGAGATCTGGAACCTCGTGTTCACGCAGTTCAACCGGGTCGGGTCCCCTCCCGACAATCTCCACCCGCTGCCGAGCCGCAACATCGACACCGGCATGGGACTGGAACGGACCTGCGCCATGCTCCAGGGCGTGGAGAGCAATTTCCACATCGACATCCTCCGGCCGCTCGTCGAGGCGGTGGCGGAGGTCTGCGGCCGGCGGTACGAGCCTGCCACGGACGACGGCCGGCGGATGCGCCGGATCGCCGACCACGTGCGGGCCTGCACGTTCGCGATTCATGAAAATGTCATGCCGGGCAACAACGAGGAGAAATACGTCGTCAAGCGGCTCCTGCGCCGGGCCGTGCTCGACGGCCGGCAGATGGGGATGCGTGACCCGTTCCTCCATGCCCTGCCGACGACGGTCGCGACGCTGATGCGCAAGCCCTACCCGGAACTGGCCGAGACGGCCGACCGCGTGGCGGGCGTGATCAAGCGCGAGGAGGAGTCGTTCCTGGCGACGATCGACGGCGGCCTGGAGCGGATCGAGAAACTCTTCGCCCAGATCGGCAGAAGCGGGAACGCCACCGTCGCGGGGGGCGATGCCGCCGAGCTCTACACGACATACGGTTTTCCTCCGGAACTCCTGGAGACGCTGGCGGCCGAGCGGAACTGTGGCTTCGATTGGGATGGCTTCCGCAGCGCGATGGAGGAGCACGGCCTGAAGTCAGGGGCAGGCACGCGAGTCGAGGTGTTCACGTCGGGCCCGCTCGACGCCCTGAAGAAATCGCTACACGGCTCGGAGTTCGTCGGCTACGAGGCTACAGCGGCCACTGGCAAGGTGATCGGCATCATCGCTCAGGACTCGCTCTGCGACCGGCTCACCGAGGTCGGCCACGCCCTGTCCGTGACGATCGTCCTCGATCGGACACCCTTCTACGGCGAATCGGGGGGGCAGGTCGGCGACACGGGCCGGATCGAATGGCCCGGCGGCGCCTTCGCCGTGACCGACACGCTGCGTGAAGGGGGCTTCATGCTCCATGTCGGCCATCTCGAGCGTGGCAGCCTCGGCCTCGGCGCCGAGGTCACGGCCACGGTCGACGGCGACCGGCGGGCGGCGTTGCGTCGTGCCCACTCGGCGACCCACCTCCTCCATGCCGCGCTCCAGCACCACCTCGGCTCCCATGCCGTGCAGCAGGGCTCGAAGGTGGATGCCGATCTGCTGCGGTTCGACTTCTCCCACACCAGCGCCATCGATCACGACACGCTGCGGGCGATCGAGGGGATGGTCAACGCCGGCGTGCTCGCGTCGCGGCCCGTGTCCGCCCGGCTGCTGCCGCTGGCCGAGGCCCGCCATGCCGGGGCAATGATGCTCTTCGGCGAGAAGTACCCCGACGTCGTCCGCATGGTGACGATGGAGGGCGTCAGCCGGGAGCTCTGCGGCGGCACGCACGTCTCCAGCACCGGCCAGATCGGCCTGGTGCGGATCGTCGGCGAGGAAAGCGTCTCGGCAGGCACCCGCCGGATCACCGCCGTGACCGGCGGCCGGGCGCTCGACCGCTTCCGCCAGGCGGAGCAGACGCTCGCCGACGCCGCCGTGGCCCTCAAGGTGCCCGTCGCCGAGGTTCCGCACCGGCTGGCGGCGGTCGTCAAGGAACTCCGCGAACTCAAGAAGGCGAAGCCGGTCGTCGCAGCTGCAGGATCGTCTCCCGACGAACTCCTGGCTCATGCCATTGACGTCGGCGGCACCCGGGTCGTGGTCGCCGAGGCACGGGGGAGCGACGCCGGCGCGATGCGGCAGTGCATCGACCAGCTGCGCCGCAAGGCGAGCCCGATTGCCGTGCTGCTGGCCTCCGCCGACGGCGACAAGGTGACGCTCGTCGCCGGCATTTCCCGCGAACTCGAGGCCCGCGGCCTGTCGGCGGGTGACTGGATCAAGGAGCCGGCGTCGATCGTCGGCGGCCGGGGCGGGGGGAAGCCCGACCTGGCCCAGGCCGGCGGCAAGCAGGTCGACAAGCTGCCCGACGCCCTCGATGCCGCCCGGAAATCGATCGCCGGCCTGCTCGGCGCCTGATGCCGTCGGCGACCTACGCCAGTTTCTCCAGCACGGCGAGCGCGGCGTCGTAGTCGGGCTCGCTCGCCACCTCCTTCACCACCTGGGCGTATTGCACGACGCCCTGGGCATCGAGCACGAACACGGCCCGGGCGAGAATCTTGAGTTCGTCGATGAGGACGCCCCAGTTCGTGCCGAAACTGCGGTCCATGTAGTCGCTGCCGGTCCGCATGGCCTTGATGTCCTCGGCGCCGCAGAACCGGTTCATGGCGAACGGCAGGTCGAGACTGACCGTGACCGCATTGATCCGGTCGCCGAGGGCGGCCAGCCGCCCGTTGAATGTCTTGGTCTGCACCTGGCAGACGGGCGTGTCGAGCGAAGGGACGACGCTGATCAGCGTTGGCTTGCCGCACAGGTCGGACTTGCGGATCTGCTGCATGCCGCCGGCGCCGTAGCAGGCGAGCGCGAATTCCGGAGCCGCCGCACCGACCTTGAGCTCGTCCCCGACGAGCGTGAGCGGATTGCCCTTGAACGTCACCGCGCCGTGCCGAGCCATGCAACTGCCTCCTGGAAAACGAGTGCGAGCGAAACCTGGATCCTTGCAGGCAGTATTGTCACGATTTCCGGTTCGGCAAGCACCCCCCGGCAATCGACGGCGCCGGCAGCGGGCTCGTGACCGCGACGGCGACGATCTGCTATCTTTCGATGACGCGGGTCCGGGGTCGGTTCCCCTGCACGCGGCCCCGCCGCGGCGAACAGAGCATGCGGATGATCGGCAGAGTGGCGCAGGTGATCGGACTGACTCTGCCGGCACTGGCGGTGGTGCTCGAACTCAACGGTGCCATCACCGCGCGGCCGATGCTCGTCATGCTGCTGTTTTCCGTCGCCTGCTTCTGGCTGGGGCGAATCGTCGAGGGCTATTCGCAGCCATGATGCATCCGCTGTTTCTCACCCCGCTGTATCGGCGGTACATCTGGGGAGGGCGTCGCTTCGCTGCAACGCTCGGCCGCGATCTGCCGCCGGGAGACGACTACGCCGAATCATGGGAACTGGTCGATCGCGGTGCGGACCAGAGCGTCGTCAGCGCCGGCCCGCTGGCCGGCACGACGCTCGGCGCACTCGTCCGTGACCGCGGCCCGGAGCTGCTCGGACGGCACGCGCCGTGCCGGGCATTCCCGCTGCTCTTCAAGTTTCTCGACGCCTGCCACGACCTGTCCGTGCAGGTGCACCCGGACGACGCCCGCGCCGCCCGACTCGTGCCCCCTGACTTCGGCAAGACGGAGGCCTGGTACGTGATCGATGCCGCACCCGGCAGTCGGATCTATGCCGGCCTGAGGACTGGAATCGATCGCGAGTCGTTCGCCGCCGCCGTCCAGGCCGGCCGCTGCGGCGCCGTCCTGCATGCTTTCGAACCGCGGCCGGGGGACTGCATCTTCATTCCCGCCGGCACCGTGCATGCGATCGGCGCCGGACTGCTCGTGGCCGAAATTCAGCAATCGAGCGACGTGACCTATCGGCTCCACGACTGGGACCGCGTCGGCCCGGACGGCAGGCCGCGGCCGCTGCACGTCGACGCGGGCATCGAGGCGGTGACGCAGTTCGGCCCCGTCGCGCCGGTCCAGCCGACGCCGACCGCCGACCCGGCCGTCCGCCGGCTCGTGACCTGTGACTATTTTTCTTTCGACGAAGTCCGACCGGCCGGAAGCTGGGAGGTCGGCGGCGACGAGTCGTGCCATTTTCTGGCGGTGATCTCCGGCGAACTCCGGTTCGAGGATCACCGGAACCTGCCCCCGCTCGGCCGCGGCGAATGCTGTCTCGTGCCCGCAGTCTGCGGTCGCCAGCGGCTCAGGGTGGCGGCGGGCCCCGGCGACACGCCGCCCACGATCCTCCGGGTGGGACTCAGCCGGGCGGAACCGGCCTAGGACTGGCGGCGGCGGGTTCCTATTCTCTGATCCCTCGGTTTGGCTCCTCAGGATCAACGCGGGAGGCTCCATGCGTTCGCCGCGGATGCTCGTCGCTGTGCTTGCCGCCCTCTGCTGTCTCGCGACCGCTGCCCTGACGGGCTGTGCATCGCTCGGCAAACCGGCCTGGCTGGAGCCGGGGCCGGCCCGCGCGCAGCAACGCCGTGCCGTGCGGTTCGACCCCTTCCTGCAGACGGATGTGCGGCACGACCACTTGTCGACCATGGATGGGACGCGGCCGCGGGACTATGCCGAACCCGTGTCCGAGGTGAAACGCCCGCGCTGGTGGGCGCAGCCGCTGACGCCGACCAGCAGGCCACCGGTGACCGACAGCCCCATCTTCCGGTAGCAGCCATCTCCGGCGGATCGACGTCACGTCCGGCCCACCGCGTGTATGATCTTGTCGTCGCGGCTCGGCAGGTCGTCATGCTGAATCAGGACGACGCCCCGCGGCCCCACACAAGGCATGTATCTCATGGATCGATCCCAGTCCGGCCGCGGCTCCGCCGGCCGTCCACGCCGAGATGAACGCCGCCGGCCTCCGGGGCGGCCCAGCGCGTCGTCGCGACGGCCGATCCGCATCACGTCGCGCCGGACCCATGCCGTGGACGCAACGCCCCCGGATCAGGATCCCCGCGAGAAGGGCAGCAAGGACTCGGCCCGCCCCGAACCGGACGACGGCCGTGAACGGCTCCAGAAGGTGCTTGCGGCGGCGGGGCTCGGCAGCCGCCGTGCCTGCGAGGAACTGATCACCCAAGGCCGCGTCGAGGTCGACCGTCAGATCGTCGCACAGCTCGGCACGCGGGTCGATCCGCAGGCTCAGGAAATTCGCGTCGACGGCGAGCGGCTCCCCAATCCGAAGCGGGTCGTGTTCCTGCTCAACAAGCCGGTCGGCGTCGTGACCACGAACTTCGACCCCTCGGGCAGGCCGCGGGTGGTCGACCTCGTGCCGGGGGATCACCGCCTGTTCGCCATTGGCCGGCTCGACCGGATGAGCGAGGGGCTGATCCTGCTCACCAATGACGGCGGGCTCGCCAACCTGCTCGCCCACCCGCGATACGGCGTCGAAAAGAAATATCTCGTCCAAGTGGCGGGCGTGCCGACCGAGGAACTGCTCGAGTCGCTGCGTCGCGGCGTGCGGCTCGCGGAGGGGGAAGTGCACGCGAAGCGGGTCTCGATCCGCTCTCAGCACAAGCAGAGCGCCGTCCTGGAGATGGTGCTCGACGAGGGGAAGAACCGGGAGATTCGCCGCATGCTGGCCCGGCTCGGCCACAAGGTGCACCAACTCAAGCGCGTCGCGGTGGGCCGGCTGTCGCTCGGCAACCTCCTGCCGGGCCAGTGGCGGCAGCTCGCCTGGAACGAGATCGAGGAACTCCGTCGGGACGCGATCGCGGCGGTCGGCCCCGACGCGGAACGGGAACCGATGCAACGGGAGCGGGGGCCGCGCCGCGGGAAGGCGTTCGTCTCCCCGGGCGAGCAGCGCGGCGGGCGACCAGGACGCGTGGGAGTGGGCCGAGGCGGTTCGGGCCGATCGGGTGCGGGGGCCGGTGTGCCGCCACGTGGCCGCCCCGGAAAATTCCCCGGCAAGCCGGGGATGAAGTTCGCCGCCAGGCCTGCCGGAGGCCGAGACGGGCAGGCCCGTCCCGCCGGCGCCAAGGACCGCACCGTCACCGGACCCACCGGCAAGAAGCCGGCGGGGGCCATGAAGCAGGGCCCGGCCAATGGCAGGGGGCCCGTGCGACGCAAGCGTCCCGGCAAGGCGTCGACATGGCGAAAGCGGCAGCCGGAGAAGGGCAGCGGAGCATGACGCGATGACGGTTCCCGAAGCCTGCTTCGCCGATCACGCCCGACAGGTCCGGTGCGGCATCGTTTCGCACCGGCAGGTGGCCGCTGGAACCTGGCGGATCCGGCTCGACTGCCCGGACATTGCCGCCCGGGCGATGCCTGGACAGTTCGCGATGCTCCGCATCCCCGACCGCTGCGACCCGCTCCTCGCCCGGCCGCTGGCGGTGTACGACGTGTTCGCGGACGCCGCCGGCCCGCGGCACGCCGACTTCGTGTACGCCGTGCATGGCAAGTTCACCACCGCCCTCACGCAGTTGCGGGCGGGGGATGAACTCGTGGCCTGGGGTCCCCTGGGCAACGGGTTTCCTGCGCGGCCGGCCGAGCACCTCGTGCTCGTCGCCGGCGGCATCGGCCAGACGGCCCTGCTCGCCCTGGCCCGTGAGCGACTCGGGCGGGCGACGTACGGGACGGAACCGCGTCCGGTTCCGACGGTCGGTCGCGTTTCCTTCTGCTGGGGCGCCAGGCATGCCGGGCTGTTTGGCGACGTCGACGACTTTCGTGCCGCCGGCTGCGACGTTCACCTGGCCACGCTTGACGGGTCGGCCGGCGTGCGCGGCACGGTCGTCGACCTGCTCGACGCGCTGTTCGCGCCGGCGGCCCTCGCGTCGTCGGCCCACGTCGCCTGCTGCGGACCGGAGCCGATGATGGCCGCGGTCGCCCGCTGGGCCGAGGGGCACGGCGTCGGTTGCGACGTGTCGCTGGAGACGCCGATGGCCTGCGGTGTCGGCATCTGCTTCACCTGCGTGGCCCGCGTTCGCGACGGCCACGGCGGCTGGGACTATCGCCGCACCTGCGTCGAGGGCCCGGTGTTTGACGCCCGCGCCATCGAGTGGTGACGAACACCGCAACGCCGGTGCCGGGGATGCCTAAGCCTTGCGCGACTTCGTCGTGCTCGAGGCGGCGCCGCCCTGGCCGGCCGCCTTGACCCGCGCCGAAAGCCGCGACTTGATCCGCGCCGCACGATTGCGATGGATCTTCTTCCCGGCCGCGGCCCGATCGACTTTCTTGGCGACGAGCCGCAGGGCCTCGCGGGCCTGGGGGACGTCGCCGGAGGTGATCGCCTCGAGGACCTTGCGGACCTGCGACTTGAGTTCCGACTTGACGGCGCGATTGCTTTCGCGATCGCGGAGATTTTGACGGTGACGCTTCTTGGCACTGGCCGAGTGGGGCATTCCGAATCCTTGTCGATGCAGGGTTGGAGCGGGTCTTGTCCGGAGTGAAACGGTTCAGCTCTTGCGGTCGCCTTCCGACTTCGCACCTTTATCCTTCACGGGACCCAACTTGTCCAGACGCTCCGCCACGTCGCGGTAGCCGAAGTCGAGGGCCGCCAGGGCCCCGAGGTGCTTGTGGGCGGCATCGGCGTCCTTCAGGCCGGTCGCCAGCACGCCCGCCCGGTAGAGGGCCCGCTTGCGGAGCTCCATTTCTCGGTCGGTCAGCAGTTCGACGGCGGTTTCGTAATTCTTCATCGCCAGATCGTACTGTTTGATCTTCTGGAAGCACTCCCCGAGTTCCAGCGATACCGGACCGCGCCGACGCAAGTCCTGGAGCACCTCCTGGAAGCAGCGGATCGCCTCCGTGTAGTTGCCGACCAGTTTCATGCGCAGGGCAAGTTCGTACTTCCAGGTGAGGTTTTCCGGATAGCGGGCGCAGCGGGCCGAGTAGACGTCGATCTCGGCCTTGACCTGCGCCGCCTTGAGCCGCTCGACCAGCCCCAGGTTGTCGGCGGTCGGCTCCGCCTCGGCCCGGCGCTCCGCGATCACCACCCGCTGCTTCGCCCAGCGGATCTGCCGATCCTCGACGTGCTCGCGAACCTTGAGCTCGCCCCCCGCGGCGGCCAGGGCGCGGGCCAGCACGGCTTCCGCCTCCTCGATCGTGGCGTCGCGGGCGAGCAGGTCGGCGAGTTCCAGTGCGGCATCGATGCCAGCCGGGTTCTTCGCGATCTCGTTGCGCAGTTCCGTCGCCCGATCCGCGGGTGCCGGCTGCTGTGCGGCACCGGGTCGCCCCGCACCCCCCACCGTGGGACGGCCGCTCATCCCCTGGCCGGCCACGATCGTCTTCTCCACCTGCAGTCGGGCGATCTCGCGTTGCGACTCCTCTCCGAGCCGTTTCTGGCCGGAAATGCGGACCCAGCAGGCGATCGCCTGGTCGAACTGCCCCTGGCCGGCGGCGAACCTGGCACACTGCCGGTTCACTTCGGCGTCGTTGGGCGCGGCGTCGAGGGCAGCCTTGAGGAACACCCCCTGTGACTCGAGGAGTTGCAGGTTTCCGCAGGCCTCCGCCACCGCCAGCAGGCACTGGTGGTCCCCCGGGTTCGACTTGATGATGCCGACCCCTTGCCTGATGAGTTCCCGCCATTGCGCCGCCGCCGCGTACTTCTTCATCGCGACGCGGGATCCGGCCGACCACAGCGACGCCAGGCCGCCCCCCTTGCGGGCCCCGAACTTTCGCTTCAGGGCCCCGAAGAAGGCCTGCACGTAGACGGCGTTCCCGGGATCACCGAGGACGCAGGCCGTGAACATCTCCAGCGCGTAGTCGGCGTTGGTGGGGAGGTTCTGGGTGCCGCGGTTGAAGCACTGGGTGAGCCGCGCCCGGTCGACGGCCGACAGCGGCTCCCGCTGCGGCAACGGAGCCGGGCTTGCGGCCCCTGCTGTAGACTCTGGGGGCATGGATGTGTGACGATGGCGGCGACGGCGGAAACCACTCCCGCAGTGTAGTGGCCGCCGGACAACCCACAAACACCCGCTCCCAAACGGCCCCGAAGGCCTGTCCCGTCCCCATGCCAGCACGCACCGAGAGTCGACCGGGACGCGTCTGGTTCGTCGGTGCCGGCCCCGGTGCCTGGGACCTGCTCACGATCCGCGCCGCCGAATGCCTGCGCACGGCCGACCTCGTCGTGCATGACGCCCTGGTCCCGCCATGGCTGCGGGATGCGATCGCCCCGGCCGCGGAACTGGTACCGGTCGAACGGGAGACGACGGCGGGTGAGGATCCGGGCGAGGCGACCGGCCGACTGCTCGTTCGCCTGGCGGCGAGCGGCCGCACGGTCGTCCGCCTCAAGGGGGGCGACCCGACCGTCTTCGCCAGGCTCGCCGAGGAGATCCAACCCCTTCACGATGCGGGCATCGCCTACGAACTCGTGCCGGGAGTGACCGCGGCATTGGCTGCGGCCGCAGCGGCAGCGGTGCCTCTGACGAGCCGGGCGTCGGCCTCGAGCCTGACGCTCGTGACCGGGCACGAGGCCGGAGACAAGCCGAACACCGTCGACTTTCGGGCCCTCGCCGGCCTGCCCGGAACGCTGGCGATCTACATGGGGATCGAGAAGATCGACCGCTGGTCGACCGCCCTGCTCGCGGCGGGCAAGCCGGCCGAAACACCGGTGACGATCGTGAGCCGCTGCTCGTGGCCGGACCAACGAATCGCCAGCAGTTCGCTCGGCCGGTGCGCGGTGGACGCGACGGCAGCGGGACTGCGGCCCCCCGCGATCGTGATCGTGGGGGAGGCGACCGGGCAGGCATCGCGATCCGGCCCGCTGGCCGGCCGCCGCGTGCTGGTGACGCGGCCGGCGGGGCAGGGGGAAGATCTGGCCGCGCTGGTCCGCGGTGCGGGTGGTGAATCGATCTGCATCCCGGTCGTCCGCCTCGACGCACCGGCCTCCTGGCAGCCCCTCGACGACGCGATCGCCGCGGCGAGCACCTACGACTGGATCGTCTTCTCGAGCGCCAACGGCGTCCGCAGCTTCAGCATGCGGCTCCGGGCCGCAGGCCGCGACGCCCGCTGGCTGGCGACGGCGCGGATCGCCGCGATCGGCACCGCGACACGTCGTGAACTTGCCGCCGTCGGTCTCGCCGCCGACCTGACACCGGACGATTTCCGCGCGGAGGGACTCGTGGCCGCCTTCGCTGACGTGTCTCCCGGCAGCCGCTTCCTGCTGGTGCGGGCCGACCGCGGCCGGGACGTGCTCCCCAGGCACCTGATCGACGCCGGCCATCACGTCGTAGAAGTGGCCGCCTATGCGAACACGCCGCTGGGCGCGATCGACGCGGCGACGCTCGAGGCGCTCGATGCCGCCGGCATCGACTGGGTCACGGTGACGAGCCCGTCCATCGCAACCGCTGCCGCCCACCTGTTCGGCGACCGCATGCATCGCTGGCGGATCGCAAGCATCAGTCCGGTGACGACGGCCGCGCTCGCACCGCTCGGCCTGCGGCCCGCCGCCGAGGCCGGACAGGCGACGATCGAGTCGCTGGTGGCGGCGATGACGGACGCCGAACGGTCCGGCTGATCGCGATCGGGAGGCGTTGCCCAACCGTCAAGGTCGACCATGCCGCGGTCGATGTTCCCGATCCGACGATGGGATCGTGCAGGGAAAGCCGACCGCTGCCCGCGAAGTGCAGGCCGGCTGCACCGCCGCCGATACCCTGAAAGGGCGTGTCGCGAGGAGCGGCGGGAGGGAGCATGCGGACCGCGGTCGATCCGGCCAGAATCGTGATTTGTGCGGAACTGCCTGGGAGCATGCACGCCGCCGCCCGAGCAGGCCTGGCGCGATGCGGTGGGCGGCCGCGGTGCGCGGTCAACTGGGCCGGCGGCCCGGAAGCGATCGCGGCTGCCGTCCCGGTCGGAGCGGGAGACGAGGTGGGGCTGGCTATCGCGCCCGAGTGGCTCGACTCCAGACGCACGCTCCGGGAACGGATCGCCACGGCCCGGCGGTTCGCTCCTGACCTGGCGACTGCCGTCCTCCGTGGACCACGCCCCCTCGACCACCACGCCCTGCTCGTCGCGGAAGGCATCCGCATCGTGGTCGTGGAGACGTTCGGGACGGAGCAGCGGGGCGGCCGGCGGCCGGCCCCCGCAGGCTGGGAGTGCCGAAACCCGGTCTGGGGATTGTGGGAAGTGCGGGCCGCACGGGAATCAGGCCGCGGTCCATGGGGCTGGATAAACGGGCCGCTGTCGCGGCCCCGGCGAGGAGCGCTCCGCATTCTCCAGGTCGGCACGGTGCCGATGGGGCCGAACGGTCCGCTGAGCACCCGCTTCGAGCGGTACACCGCCTGGGCAGAGCGTCGGCAGGCTGGAAACACCGCGCGGGTCGTCACACTCTCCGACCTGGCCACGACGCTGTCCCGCGGCGGGGCGATGCCGCTGGCCGGGTCGGTCCTCAAGGCCGCCTGACGCGGGAGCGGGCCGCAACCGGCGTCAGCCGCGCCTGCGGTCCATCATCAGCCAGCTCGCATACGCCAGGATCAGGCTGCTGACGATGAAGCCCACATCGGCCACGACACTGGCGCGGCCGAACGGCACCGCGGCCGCCAGGTCGGCCGCGAAGAGCACGACGACCAGCCCGGCCATGACCATGCCCAGCATCGCAAGCCCCTTCGCCATCTGCCGCCCACCTCCGTGCCGGTACCGGGATTTCGACCCCGCCCGTGATTCCATACCATAATTCAGCCTGCGTCGGGAGCCAGGTTGCAGTGGCGGCCTTTTCGGGCCGCCCCGGCAACCGCCCCGGCCACGTCCCCGGAGTTGGCTCCCCATGCCCGACGCAAGCCCGGCCCGCATCGCCGTCTACACCGGCTCCTTCGACCCGATCACGCTCGGCCACCTCGACGTCATCGGCCGGGCCAGTCGTCTCTTCGACACGATCGTGGTCGGGGTCGGCATCAACCCCGACAAGCAGCCGCTGTTCTCGCTCGAGGAGCGGGTTCGACTGGTGCGGGAATCGATGGTCGGACTGACGAACGTCCGGGTCGAACGGTTCAGCGGCCTGTCGGTGACGTTCGTGCGCGAGCAGGGAGCGACGGTACTCCTGCGCGGCGTCCGGTCGCTGACCGACATCGAGGCGGAATTCACGATGACGCTCGCCAACCGCAAGCTCGACCCGGCGGTCGAAACGGTGTTCCTCATGGCCGATGCGGAATACTCGCACATCTCCTCGTCGCTGCTCAAGCAGATCACGCCCCTGGCGGACGACGAGCGACTGCTGCGGTTCGTGCCCCGGCCCGTGGTCGCCGCCCTGCGGGCCAAGCTCCCCGGCTGACCCGGCGGCGTCAGTTGGCGGAACCTGATCCGCCCGCCTCGAAGTGCTGCCGCAGGTAGCGGGCCCGCTCGATGTTGCGGTCCTTGGTGTCGAGTTCGAGGCCACGGAGCTTCTGCAGGTGGGCCGGCTGCGTGCGCACGAGAAGCACGTTGATGTCGGAGATCTTCACGTCGCCGATGAGGCCGAGCAGCACGCCCATGCGCACACGGGACAGCAGCTGCATCGTCTCCTCGGCACTGATCGTCTGCGCCGTCCGCAGGATGCCGTAGGCGCGGCTCACCTGGTCGTGGACGTTCTGCTGCGTTTCCCGGACGAGAAACTCCCGCGCCCGTCGTTCGTAGTCGATGAGGACGGGCACCACGTCGCTGACCTGCTCGACGAGTTCCTCCTCGGTCCGGCCGAGCGTGGTCTGGTTCGAAATCTGGTAGAAGTCTCCCATCGCCTGCGAGCCCTCGCCGTACAGGCCGCGGACGGCGAGGGCAATCTTGTGCAGGCTGCGAAACACCTTGTCGATCTGCCTGGTGATGACCAGCGCCGGCAGGTGGAGCATGACGCTCACGCGGATGCCCGTGCCCACGTTCGTCGGACAGGCGGTGAGGTAGCCGAACCGGGGATGGAAGGCATAGGGCACCACCTTCTCGATCTCCTCGTCGACGCCCTTGATCTGCCGCCACACGCCCTGCAGGTCGAGGCCGCTGTGCATGCACTGGATCCGCAGATGATCCTCCTCGTTGATCATCAGGCTCACCTGTTCGCGGCCGTCGATCGCCACGCTGCGGGCTCCCTGGGCCTCAGCCAGTTCGCGACTGATGAGCTGCCGCTCGACGAGAAACTGGCGATCGATCTCCTCCAGCCGGCCGACGTCGATGTACTCGAGTTGTTTGCCCACCGGCGCACCGGCGATCCGCTCGTGGAGGAACCGCTCGATGTCGGCCCGATCCTGCTCGGACGCCCGGCTGACGAACGGGTACTGGGCGACGTTGCGGGCCAGCCGGACGCGGCTGCTCATCACGATGTCCGATTCCGGCCCGGTGCCGCGCAGCCACTCACCCACGGCCTGCGTCAACGATTCGAGTTTCATGGCTTGCTTCATGGTCGGGGGGGAACGGCTCGTCAGGAGGCCGGCGAACCGAGCCAGCGGTCCTCGATGCCGCGGATCGCGTCACGATCTTCCTTCGCCTTCTCGTAGTCCTCGCGGGCGATCGCGTCCTTCATTCCGCGCCGCAGGCCGATGAGTCCGGTCAGTTCCTCCGTGTCCTCGGGCAGGGGGCCGGCGGGGGGCCGGGAGGGGCGCCGGCCGGTATGCGTCGTGCCGCCGTGAATGTTGGCGATCAGCGGCTCGAGCTCCTTCGCGAAATGAACGTAGTCGTGCGGGCAGCCGAGCCGCCCCTGGTTGCGAAACTCGAAGAAGGTGATGCCGCACATGGGGCAGGCTTTTTGGTCGAGCAGCGCCAGTTCGCCCGCGGTCTGTCCGACGCCCAACGGCCCCGCGATGCCGCCACCGGTGCCGCCGGCTTCCTCGGTCGCGGCCTCCTCCTCGGCGCCCCCTTCCGACTGGTTGAGATACGTCCGGGCATGATCCTCGCAGAGGTGCAGTTCGCGGACTTCTCCCGTCTCCAGTTCGGTGATGTGGAACACGGCCTGTTTGTCGCACTTCTGGCACTGCATGCTGAACTCCCGCCGGGGACAGGGGAATCATAGCGGACCGCGGCCGTATGGGCGCCGGGGATTTCCCCCGCGGCAGGCCACGACCGTGTTGTTGGCCATCGTGGCCACGGGTAGTCTCACGACGTCCGAATCCGCCCCGCCCAGGGTTGTCAGCGCCCCGTTCCGATGCCCCATCTTCCCGACAGGCAGCGTTTTGCGGAACTGGCCCGGACGAGCCGGCTCGTGCCCGTTTATCGGCGGCTGTTCGCCGACAGCCTGACGCCGCTCTCAGCCTTCGCCCGCCTCGACGCCGGCGCCGCGGGCTGCCTGTTCGAAAGCGTGGTCGGCGGAGAACGGGTGGGGCGTTACAGTTTTCTCGCCGCCGATCCCTTTCTGCGACTCGAGGCCGGCGGCGGCATCGTCCGCATCAGCGGAGCGGACGGGGCGGAGATGGAGTCGTTTCCGTGCGCCGACCCGCTCGCCGAATTGGAACGGCGACTGGCCGCCTACCGGCCGGCCCGCCTGCCGGAACTGCCGCCGTTCACCAGTGGCGTGGTCGGCTACGCCGCCTATGACGCGGTGCGGTATTGGGAGCGGCTCCCGGCCCCGCCGGCCGACGATCTCGGCCTGCCCGACCTGTCGTTTTCCTTTTACGACCGGATGGTCGTGTTCGACAACGTCTCCAAGATGATCGACGTCGTCGTCCTCGCCCGGCTCGAGGACGACTCGGACGCGGCCGTCGCGACGGCCTACGAGACCGCCCAACGCCGCATCGACGCCACGATCGACCGCCTGTTCGCGTCGGCAGCCTGGCCGCCCGCTGCCGACGTCGGTCCCCGGGGCGAGCCCCGCGGCCTCGCCACGGGGACCGCCCGCTCGGCCTTCGGCCGGGAGGCGTTCCTCGCGGCGGTGGAACGCGCGATCGAGTACATCCGGGCGGGAGACGTGTTTCAGGTCGTGCTCAGCCGGCGGCTGGAGGTGCCGTTCTCGGGAGCGCCACTCGAGCTCTACCGCACGCTGCGGGTCGTGAATCCCAGCCCGTTCATGTTCTACCTGCGGACGCCCGCCTGCACGCTGGTGGGCAGTTCGCCGGAGATCATGGTGCGGTGCATGGACGGCACCGTCACCGTCCGCCCGCTCGCGGGCACCCGGCGCCGCGGCGGCACGCCGGAGGAGGACCGGCGGCTGGCCGCCGAACTGCTCGCCGACCCCAAGGAGCGGGCCGAACACGTGATGCTCATCGACCTCGGCCGCAACGACGTCGGCCGCGTCGCCGCGATCGGTTCCGTGAATCTCTCCGACGTGATGTCGATCGAACGGTACAGCCACGTCATGCACCTCACCAGCAACGTGACCGGCCGGCTCGCCGCGGGGCTGACGGCGTTCGACGCCCTGCGGGCCTGCCTGCCGGCGGGCACGGTGTCGGGAGCCCCGAAAATCCGGGCGATGGAGATCATCGACGAACTGGAGCCGGTGCGCCGCGGCCCGTACGCGGGCGCCGTCGGCTACGTCGACTTCGGAGGCTCGATGGACACCTGCATCGCCCTGCGCACGGTCTTGGTCGCGGGGGGAAAGGCCTACGTCCAGTCGGGCGCGGGCATCGTGGCCGACAGCGACCCGGAGAGCGAATTCGAGGAGACGGTCAACAAGGCGAAGGGGATGCTCGTGGCGATCGAGATGACGGCGGCCCGGCTGGCGGAGCAGGATGGCGAGGCCGCCCCGGGGGGGCCGTCACCGCAGGCCGGGCGATGATCCGCTGGGAGCGACTGCGGGTCGACCGCGGCGGAGTGGTGGTCGTAGACGGCGTGTCGCTCGAACTGTCCGCCGGCCGGGGCCTGGCACTGATCGGCGCGAGCGGCGCGGGAAAAAGCACGCTGCTCGCCACGACGGCGACCGCCATGCCGATCCACTCCGGAGACGTCGTCGTCGCCGGCCAGTCCGTCCGCCATGCGGCCGCCGCCGTCCGCAGGCTGGTCGGGTACGTACCCGATCGGTTGCCCGAACTGCCCGACCTGTGTGTCGGAGAGTTTCTCGAACTGTTCGCCACCGCAGCCGGGCTCAAGGGGGCCGCGTTGCGGACGGCGATCGGCCGGGGACTGACCATGGCCGATCTCGGCAGTCGGGCCGACGATCCGCTCGACGCACTGCCGCCGGGCCCGGCGAAGCGGCTGCTCGTCGCCCGCGCCGTCCTTCACGATCCGCAGGTGCTGCTGCTCGATGACCCTTTCGGTGGCCTCGACCCGCACGAGCGCGCCGACCTGGAGCGGCTGCTGGAGGACGCGTTGCTCATGGGCCGCACCATCCTGGCGGCGATGGACGACGCCGTCGTCCCCCCGCTGTTCACCGACCTGGCGGTGCTCCGTGACGGGCGGGTCGTGGCCCACGGCACCGCGGAGCCAGCCTCCTTCGCCGCCGGCCGCACCTGGTCACGAACGCTCGTCTGCCCGGGCCGGGCAGCGGAGGCGGTCCGACTGCTCGCTCCGGTCGCCGTGGATCCGCGGGCGGTCGACGCCGACACGGTCGTCTGCGGACACGACCCCGCCGACGGCCCCTTCGCCGCATTCGTGGCGCGGCTCGTCGCCGCCGGCATCGGTGTCGAGCGTGCCGACTTCACGACGCCCTGGACCGTGCAACTGCTGGGGACGTCGGGCCGCTGACACCGCCCCGCAGATCGGCGGGCTGGACGGCATGGCGACCGACCGCGGGCCCGTCCCCGGATGCCTGTGGTGGCATGGAAAAGAAGACAATGGTATCATTCCGAGATGACAAGAAGTATCACGCCCCGGAGGCCTGGTCCTCGGCCGGCTGGTCGGCGGCCGGCCACAGCGCCGGCCTCCGGTCGGTTCGTTCTCCGGCTCGACACACGTCTCCATGACGCGTTGCGGAGGGATGCTCGGAGTGCCGGCGTCTCACTCAACGACTGGTGCAGTCGCACGCTTGCCGCGCCGGGCGCGGGTGGGCTCGATGATGCGGGCGTCGTCATGGCGATCCGTTCGTGGCTCGGCGACGATCTCGAAGGCGTGGTGCTGTACGGTTCGTTCGCCCGGGGCGAGCAAGGAACCGCTTCGGACATCGACCTGCTCGCGGTGGTGAGGCCGGACAAGCCGATCACTCGTGGGCTGTACCGGGAGTGGGAAGGGAGAGCGGCGGCATGGAACGGCCGCGCGATCGACCTCCATGTCGTGCATCTCCCGACGGCTGGCGACCGCGTGTCTGGGAGTTGGGCCGAGGCCGCCGTCTGCGGCATCGTGCTCTACGACCGCAGCCTGGCGGTCTCGCGGCGGCTGACCGGCATTCGGGAACGCATCGCCGCCGGCAGGCTGGTGCGCCGCCTGGCCCAGGGCCAGCCCTATTGGATCGACGAGGATGCCGATGCGCAGTCCTGACTTGGGAGCCGATTACATCCGCCGGGCGACGGCGCGGCTGGCGGCGGTCGATGCACTCTTCGCCGCCCAGAGCTGGGCGGACGTCGTGCGGGAGTCGCAGGAGGTCGTCGAACTGGCGCTCAAGGGCCTGCTGCGCGTCGCCGGCATCGAGCCGCCGCGGATCCACGACGTGTCTGAGGTTCTCGCCGCGGAGCGATCGAGGCTGCCCCAGTCCGTTCAGCCGCACGTCGAGGCGTTGGCGGCGGGGTCGCGGACGCTCCGCCGCGACCGCGAACTGGCGTTTTACGGCGCGGAGGACCTGACGCCGTCCGGGTTCTACACCCGGCAGGACGCGATGGCGGCCCGGGACATCGCCCGCAAGACCGTCGCCGCGGTGAAGCCGCTCGTCCCGGCCGGAGCATGAGGGACATCGGGCTGGACCGTCAGGCCGCCTCGCTCCAGGCGCGACGAACCTCGGCGAGCCCTTCGACGCACAGGTCGTACTCGTGGCTGAGCCGCTCCAGGAGCGCCCGCTCCGCGGCGGCCTCCTCCGGCTCGAGCGTGCTCGCCAGCCAGTAGGCCCGCTTGCCCGCCTCGCGATAGACCGTCACCTGGTCGGCTCCGGCCGGATGCGGAAACCGCTGCAGCGCCTCCGGATAGACGCCACTCCAAAAGAGCGTGTAGTCGCCGATCTGCCGGTATTCCTCCACGGCCTCCTCGGCAGCCGCATGCCGGCGCACGGTCATGAGCACGTCCGCGATCTCGGCCGCCTCCTCGCGGCCCACGCCCGGGAGCGTCGCCACCCGGTCGTGCCGCAGGAACCGCACCAGCAGCAGCGACACGTAGTCGACCAGGGCGGGGTCGACCACCCCGAGCCGGCCGTAGAAGGCGTACTCCGTCAGGCCGCGGAAGAAACGATCGACGTCGGCGGGGTCTCGGGGGGAGAACATGGCTCAGCCTCGCTGGGGGCACGCCTCCTTCTGATACGCACCTTTATAGGCTTCGGTTCCGGTGCCCGGCCACCTGAAAATTGTTCCCCAGGCGACGCGAGACCACGAACCTTGGCGGCCGTGGGGCGGAAATCGCCTGACCGCCCGTGTCGTCACCGTTCATCCGGCCCCGGGAGCCGCGGCTGGCTTGCCGGGTCCTCGGCCGGCGTGCCGTCCGGTTCCTCGATCAACTCCAGTTGCCCGATTGGGGGGAGATGAATGTCCGACTTCCGCAGCAGCGCACGGAGCGTCTTGGGGGAGATTCTCTTGAGATTGAGAAGGGCGAGCCGTCCCTGTCGCTTGGCCAACGCCTCGGCGATGGCCACGGAGTCGGGAGACTCGAAGGCGACGATGCCGGGGAGTTGGCCGTCCACGTTCTCGTTGGCAGCGATCGCCGTCGCAATACCCGGAGACAACCTGACCAGGCCGCCTAAGGCCAGCCTTCTGCCCTTGAATGCCGCGATCATCGTGGCTGCTTCATCATCGACTGTGGACAGACTGGTGAGAAACAAGGAGTAGCCCTTGAACTCGAAAAGTGCCTTGGCGGCGTCGGCGTCGAGCCTGCTGAGACCGCGAAGCAACAGGTCCAGGTCTCGGCCCGCGAAGTCCGCGAGTGCCCCGGCAGTTTCGGCGTCCAGGCTGGACACTCCATTGAGGTACAACGTTCCCTTGTACGTCGCGAGTATCGCAGCCGTCGCCGCGTCGATCCTCGTCAGGCCGTTGAGGTGCAGACGCCTGCCCCTGGACGCCGCAAGCGCCCGGGCCGTGGCGGTGTCCAGCCAGGTCAGGCCGTTGAGGTACAGTTCGTGGGGCCTGCCTCCCGTGAGCGCCGTGGCGATGTCGACGTCGAGTGCGGTCACTCCGTTCAGAAGCATCGAATGACCCGTGAACGCGGCGATCGCTTCGGCGGTGCCCGCGTCGAGCGCGGTCAGGCCGTTGAGCCACAGATGCGTTTTCGACGGATAGGCAGCCACGAGTTCGCGCGCCTGCGCCGCCGTCAGGCTGTCGATCGCGTAAATGTTCGGAGCCGACCCATCACCGGCCCGTGCGGGCGCCGGGCCGAGCGACAGCCAGGCTGTGGAGAATCCAAGGACAACCCACGTCGACCAGCGAGCCGTCATTGCCTGCCTCCTATCTGAAACCGCGGAAACACGCATCTTCCGCCGCATCATGGTGTTCGCAGCGAATGGGGGCCCGGATGCACCCCCAGGCAGACCGCCCGGCACGTGCAGAGGTCCCGAGGACAGCCGGCAGGCGGCTGCTCAGGACCGGACGGCGGCCACGAGGCGGGCCACGAACCGCTCCACCTCGGACTGGAGATCCGCCGTCGGCCGGCCGGCCGCGCCGTCGAGGAGCCTCACCAGTGCCGACCCCACGATCACGCCGTCGGCCACCTCCGCCACCTGCCGGGCCTGCTCGGGCCCCGAGATCCCGAAGCCGACCATGATCGGCACGTCGGTCTTCGTCCGCAGCCACTGCACCCGCTCGATCAGCCCAGCAGGTAGTTCCGTGCGGGCACCGGTCACGCCCGCCACAGACACGCAGTACAAAAACCCCGTCGAGCGGGCGGCGATCTGCTCGGCCCGCTCAGGCGGCGTCGTCGGCGTCACCAGTCGCACGAGCGCGAGGCCGGCCGCGCGGCAGGCACGGTCAAGCTCGTCCGATTCCTCGAGCGGCAGGTCGGGGACGACGAATCCGGCCAGGCCGGCAGCCACCGCATCAGCCACGAACCGGCCGATGCCGCGCCGGTAGATGACGGCATAACTTCCCATCGCCACCAGCGGCATCGCGACCGTGGCCGCCGCCTGCTTTGCCGCGCCGAACACGCCGTCGAGCGTGATCCCGGCGTGCAGTGCGCGCGTGTAGGAGGCCTGGATCACCGGACCGTCGGCGATCGGGTCGCTGTAGGGCACGCCCAGTTCGCAGAGCGACCCGCCGGCCCGGTCGATCGCCTCGAGCACGGCCACGGTCGTGGCGACGTCGGGATCGCCGACGGTCACGAACGGCGCGACGGCCTTGCGGCCGGCGGCCCGATTGGCGGCGAACATCGCGGCGAGCCGGGCGACGCCGCTCTCCGCGGCGACCGATGGGGCGTGCATGCGTCAGCTCCTGCCGCCGTCGGCGGCCAGCCCGCGCAGCCGGGCGATCTCCGCCGCATCCTTGTCGCCCCGGCCGGAGAGGCAGACGACGATGATCTCGTCGGTCGGGCGCGTCGCCGCCTCACGCACCGCCCAGGCAAGCGCGTGGGCGGTTTCCAGCGCCGGGAGAATCCCCTCACGGCGGGCGACGAGATCGAAGGCGTCGAGGGCCTCGGCGTCGGTGACGTTCGTGTATTCCACGCGGCCGAGGTCGCGCCAAAACGCGTGCTCGGGCCCGACGCCGGGGTAGTCGAGGCCGGCGGAGACGGAATGCACGTCCGCCGTCTGCCCATCGGCGTCCTGGAGCACGTAACTGAGACTGCCGTGAAGGATGCCAGGACTGCCGAAGCTCAGGCTCGCGGCATGTTCGCCGGGACTGCCCGACCGTCCTCCGGCCTCGACGCCAACCAGCCGCACGCCTTCATGATCGACGAACGGATGGAACATCCCCGCGGCATTGCTGCCGCCGCCGACGCAGGCCACCACCGCCTCGGGAAGCCGGCCGAACTGTCGCCGGCATTGCTCCACGGTCTCACGGCCGATCACGGCCTGGAAGTCCCGAACGATCCGCGGGAAGGGATGCGGCCCGACCACAGAGCCGATGATGTAGTGCGTCGTCTCGACGGAGCCCATCCAGTCACGCATCGCCTCGTTGATCGCATCGCGGAGCGTGCGCGAGCCGCTTTCCACGGGCCGTACCTCGGCCCCCATGAGCCGCATGTTGCGGACATTCGGGGCCTGCCGGCGGACGTCCTCGGCGCCCATGTAGACGACGCACTCGAGGCCGAACCGGGCACAGGCCGTGGCGGTGGCCACGCCATGCTGCCCGGCACCGGTCTCGGCGATGATCCGACGCTTTCCCATGCGGATCGCCAGCAGTCCCTGGCCGAGCGTGTTGTTGATCTTGTGGGCGCCGGTGTGGTTGAGGTCCTCGCGCTTGAGGTAGATCCGGGCGCCGCCGGCGTACTCGGTGAGCCGCGCGGCGAAGAGCAGGGGGGTGGGACGGCCGACGAAGGCGGAAAGCAGGCCGTCGAGTTCCTCGGCGAACGACGGATCGGCGGTCGCCTCCGCATAGGCCTGTTCGAGCTGGTCGAGGGCCGCGGAGAGCGTCTCGGGGACGTAGCGGCCGCCGAACTGCCCGAATCGGCCGAGGGCGTCGGGAACGAGCGAGAGCTGGGGAGGGGTCACGAACTGGATGCTGCCTGGGCCGAGTTACGAGCTTCGCCCGCGGCGTCCGGCGGAAGCCGGTTCTCAGCGGACCGTTCGATTGTAGCCTGTCGCGGGCCTGCTACCATCGACTTCGGTGACACGCGGACGCGGCCGCCGGGAGCACACGCACACGCGATGCCCGAACTGCCCGAAGTCGAGACGATGCGACGCGGGATCGGCTTCCTCGTCGGCCGGCGCATCGCCCGAGCCGAGTTTCCCCGGGGATCCGTGCGGCCGATCCTCGTCGAGCCGCGGCCGGCGACGGTGATCCGAAAAATCGTCGGCGCGACCATCGAACGCGTCGACCGCCGCGGCAAGCGCATCCTCATCGGCATCGCCACGGCCGCGGGCGGGCCGCGGTGCTGGCTGGTCGTCGAACCGCGAATGACCGGCCGGTTCGTGACGACCGCGCCCCCCACGCCCGGCCACGTGCGGCTCGTGCTCGGGCTGGCCGCGCGGCCCGGCGCCGCCGCCGCGACCGTGATGTTCTGGGATCTTCGTGGCCTGGGCACGATCCGGCTCGTCGATGACTGCGGACTCGAGAGGCTCTGCGGACCGGAGAAGCTCGGCCCCGACGGGCTCACGGTGACGGCGGCCGACCTCGTCGCATGCCTTGGCGGCTCGCGCCGCGCGGTGAAGGTCGCGCTTCTCGATCAGCGGGCCGTCGCCGGCATCGGCAACATCTATGCCGCCGAGATCCTCTTTCGCGCCGGCATCGACCCACGCAGCCCGTGCCGGCGGCTCGGTGCGGCCGCGTGGGACCGCATCGCCGCGGAGACGCGGCGCGTGCTCGCCGCCGCGGTTCGCTGCGAAGGCTCGTCGATCGGCGACGAAACCTACAAAACCGCCGACGACCGGCCGGGACGGTTTCAGCGGCAGCATCGCGTCTACGGCCGTACGGGCGAGGCATGCACCGGCTGCGGCGGCGCGGTGCAGCGCATCGTCCAGGCCCAGCGTTCGACGTTCTTCTGCCCGCACTGCCAGCGCCATCCGGGCTGCGGCCGCCCGCGCCGCCCACAGTTGCCCGCCACCCGTCGCATGGCGTAGCCTGCATGGAATCGTTTTCCGAAAGGTGATCGTCCACCGAAGGATGCCCGATGAGCACCAATCACTCGAGTCATGCCCCCCACGGACTCTCCCGGCGTCGCCTGCTCACGTCCACGGCAGCCGCGGCAGGCGGCCTAACGCTGGCCGCGGTCGGTCGCCCCGGAATGGCTGAACCGATACCGGCGGCCGCCACGCCGTCGGCCGAGACGCTCGCCGCCCGGCTCCATGCGTCCCTCGCACCACGGCAGCGGGAAAAGATCTGCTTCCCCTGGGACTACAAGCATCCCAAGTTCGGCCTGCTCCGCACCCGCATCGGCAACAACTGGAACGCGACCGAGCCCGAGGTGGCGAGCGACTTTTTCACCAAGGATCAACGGCGGCTGATCCGCGAGATCTTCGAATCGCTCATCGAGCCCGACTGGCACGCCCGCTTCGACAAGCAGCTCGAGGACGATGCCGGAGGCTTCGGTCAGAGCCAGTCGATCGCCCTGATCGGCGAGCCCGGTGCCGGCGGCAGGTTCCAGTTCCTGCTCACCGGTCGGCACATGACGCTGCGGTGCGACGGCGACGCGGCCGACCACGTCGCCTTCGGCGGACCGATCTTCTACGGGCACGATGCAGGGAGCTTCAAAGAGGGGCCGAACCACGAGGGGAACGTGTTCTGGCCGCAGGCGGTCGCCGCCAATCGCGTGTACGCGATGCTCGACGGAAAGCAGCAGTCCAAGGCGCTGGTCGACACGCTGCCGGCCGAGAACGCGGTCGCGTTTCGCGGGCCCGACGGCCCGCTCCCCGGCATTCCGCTCGCCGACCTTGCGGCCGACCAGCGGGCCGAGGTCGAGAAGGTCCTCGCCATCCTGCTCGAGCCCTTCCGCACCGCTGATCGCGACGAGGTCCGTGGCTGCCTGGCCAGGCAGGGGGGACTCGACCGCTGCCGGCTCGCGTTCTACAAACAGGGGGACATCGGCAACGACAAGGTTTGGGACTGCTGGCGGCTGGAAGGGCCGGCCTTCGTCTGGTACTTCCGCGGCACGCCGCACGTTCACGTGTGGGTGAACGTCGCCGACTCGCCCGAGATCGCGACCAATGCCTGACGGCGCCGGCCACGCGGCCGATTGCTGCATCATCGGTAGCGGGATCATCGCCCTGTCGATCGCACGTGAACTCGCCACCCGAGGCCTGCGGGTCCGTGTGCTGGCCAGGGGTGCGGCTCGCGACACGGCCTCCTGGGCGGCGGTCGGAATCTTTCCACCGGCGCCGCGTCATCCCGGCGCACCCCCCAACGCAGCCCTCACGGCCTGGAGCGACGACCTGCACCGGGCATGGGCAGATGAGCTTCGTGCCGAGACCGGCATCGACAACGGCCTGCGTCGCTGCGGCGGCCTGCACCTGGCGGTCACGGACGCGGATCTTGCCCGGCTGCGGAATGCGGCCGACGACTGGCGGGGCAAGGGAGCGGAGTGCACCGTGCTCGGCCCGGCAGACGTTGCGGCCTGCGAGCCGGCCCTCCGCGCCGCCGTCGAGCGGGGCCGGATCGGTGGCGGGATGTTCCTGCCCGACGAGCAGCGGATCCGGCCGCCGCGGCACCTGCGGGCGTTGGAGCAGTCGTGTCTCGCCCGCGGCGTGACGATCACCCGCGGTGCCGAGGCGCGTGCATTCGTGCGCCGCGGCGGACGGGTCGAGGCGGTGATCGCCGACGTCGAGGGGCGTGACGACCGCGTGGCGGCCGACACGTTCGTCCTCGCCGCCGGTGCCTGGACGGGGGGCCTGGCCGCGGGCCTCGGCGTGACCTGCGAAACGCGGCCGATTCGCGGGCAGATCGTCCTGCTCGATCTGCCGCGTCAGGTGCTGACGCGGGTCGTCAATCACGGACTCGACTATCTCGTTCCGCGTGAGGACGGAAAACTGCTCGTCGGCTCGACGATCGAGGATGCGGGCTTCCAGGCGGTGACGACGCCCGAGGCCGTCGCCAGACTGCGGCATCTGGCCCGCGACCTGGTCGGTCCCGTCGCCGACCGGCCGCCAGCCGCCGTCTGGGCCGGACTGCGGCCCGGCTCCGTCGACGGCACGCCCTTCATCGGCAGACTTCCCGGACTCGGCAACGCCGTCATCGCCGCGGGTCACTTTCGGGCCGGGCTTCACCAATCGCCGGGGACGGCGGTCATGGTGGCCGACATCATCACGGGCCGGCCCTGTCGACTCGACACCGCCCCGTTCGCGCCGGGCCGCAAGCCGGCGGCGCCGGGGGCCGATTCGGTCGCAGCCTATCTGGCCCGCGCCGCGGAAACGAAGGGCGTCTGACCCTCCCGCTCGGGATCATGCCGCCTGGAGAGACAGCCGGCGATGGACAAGTTCGATGTCGGCGACGGTAAGGCCGGCGTCTGCCCTGCTGTCGGCCACGACGGCGGCCAGTTCGGCGAGTCGCAGGGCCGCGCGCGGGATGCCCGCCGAGATCTCGTGGATCGTCTGGGCGACCGCGGCGACCTCCGGCCTCGTCGCCGCACCGGGCAGGATCGGCTCCAGCAGGCGGCGGGTTTCCAGGGCGGAGAACGGGCGGAGCGTGGCCCGTAGCCCCACCGCCTGCTCGACGTGGTGATCCCGGGACACGAGCGTCAGCAGCCTCCCCTCGCCCGCGAGCACGACGGCCGCGTCGGCGCGCCGCGACCGGCAGGCGGCCAGCAACCGGGCGATCGCCTCCGCATCGGACTCATGGGCGTCGTCGACGATGAACAGGTCGAAAAGCGACGCGTCGCTCCCCCGGTCAGTGTCCCAGGCAGCGAGTGGCCGACTGATGCACCGGCGCCCCGCCCGCGACTGGCCATCCGCCAGATGCGCGAGCACGGTTGTCTTTCCCGTGCCGGGCGGGCCGCAGAGGATCGCCACGCCGCCCGGCGACTCGACACCGCAGGCAAGTTTCGCCAGCGCGGCCCGCTGGCCGTCCGTGAGCGTCAGCAAAGCGGACATCAGGAAGATCCTTTCTGTCGGTCCGGCGACGCGAACGACACCACTTCGCCGAGCACTTCGATGCCGAGTGCCGCCAGGGCCGCCTCGCGGGCTGGCGCCGGCTGCCGGTCGGCGCGGCGCACGAGGATCGCGGCCTCGCAGCCGAGGCTCGCCACGGCGAGCCGCTGCCGCCGAACAGGCCCGGGGGGAAACCAGATTCCTGCATCGACGAGCACGATCCGCCTGTCGTGGGTCGCGTGCGTTGCCGCGCCGATGCCCTCCGCACCCGTCGCGACGACGTCCTGCCCCCGGCCGCGCAGGACGCGAGCCAGACCGGCCACGAGCGTGGAGCGTCCCTCGCCGGGTTCGCCCCCCGCGACGGCGATCACCCGCCGGCCGCGGCCCCGCGCCTCCTCGATGGTCTCGGCCAGCCGATTCCATTGCGGCCGGGCAGTGGCGAGCAACCGGTCGACGATCGACTCGGTCGCCGTGTCGCCCGTCGGCGCGGCGGCCCGCGATTCATCGCATCCGGAGTGCGGCGCGGAGATCGGCGCCGCGGCCGGGGTCCAGGCGACGGGCACTTCATTTTCCCGAGGCTCCGCGACCCGGACGACCGCAGGTCGTCCGCGGAACGCGGGCCCGCCGCGTCCACAACGTTCGATGAAGGCGGCGTCGATCGCGTCGATGCTCATTGCGTGAATGTCTCGGAGGGCGCGTGTGCCGGAGCGGGCTCCGCAGCCAGGCGGGCGGCCGGCCGCCGGCCGCCGGCGTCGGACCGTTCGCCGATCACGACGAACGTCCACACGACGGCCGCCACCACGGCAAGCGCCGCGACCGACCAGGTTGGAAACATCGACCGCCTCCGCGGCCGGCACGAGCGGCCCCCCCGGACCGGAGCAGGCTGCGGGGCATGTGGGCCGGGACGGGCGGCTTGCTCGCCACCATCCTCCCTGGGCCGCGCACCGTCCGCGTCCAATGACACGTCCGGAAATTCGGCGATCAATCGCATGCAAATGGCCCCCGCGGGTCACCATCGTCCCGTCTCGCCCGCCGGCTTGAACGCCCTCGCCGGGGCTGGCACGGGGCCGCGAAAGCCCGCAACTCGCGGCTGACAGCCCGCACAGTATGCCCCGCTTTCCCCGCTCGCCTATGATGGCCGAAAGGGGTTTCCTGATGTCCTGTCGGATTTTTGGGGATCGGAGACTCGGCCCTCGGGCCCACGAAGCCTTGCAGGCGGCTTCGTGACGTGCATCGGAGATTTTGCCTGCACGGAAAAAGTGATGAACTGCCGACCGACGCCGTGGCGAAATATTCCAACACGGGACCGGCCGCCTGATCGGCGGCGCCGCATGCCGGCAGGCCCGCCAGCCCAACCGTTCGATGCCCCGTAGGAAAAACCCGTCCGACCTGCCATGACGACAGCCACCAGTGCCAAGGCCGACCTGCTTCGCGCCGCCCTCGACAAGCGGATCCTGATCCTCGACGGCGCCATGGGCACGATGGTGCACCAGCTTGGCCTCGACGAGCGAGGCTTCCGCGGCGAGCGGTTCGCCGATCATCACCGCGACCTGAAAAACTGCATCGACGTCCTCGCTCTCACCCAGGGAGACGCGATCCGGGGCATCCACGCCGCCTACCTCGAAGCCGGCGCCGACATCGTCGAGACCAACACCTTCGGGGCCACGAGCGTCGCCCTGGCCGACTTCGGGCTCCAGCATCACACCCGCGAACTGAACCTCGTCGCGGCATCCCTGGCCCGAACGGCTGCCGACGCGGCCACCGCCCGCACGCCCGACCGGCCCCGGTTCGTGGCCGGCTCGATCGGGCCGACGAACAAGCAGCTGTCGATCGCCGGCAACGTCGCCGACCCCGGACATCGTGACGTCACCTTCGACCAGATGGTCGCCGCCTACCGCGAGCAGATCGAGGCCCTGATCGAGGGGGGCGTCGACATCCTGCTTGCCGAGACGGCCTTCGACACGCTGGTGCTCAAGGCCTGTCTGCATGCCATCGAGCAGGTGTTCTCCGACCTGGGAAGGACGCTGCCGGTGATGGCGTCGTTCACGATCTTCGAGGGGGGCCGGACCCTCTCCGCCCAGACCGTCGAGGCCTGCTGGACGAGCATCTCGCACATCGACCTGCTCAGCGCCGGAATTAACTGCGCGCTCGGCCCTGAGAAGCTCCGCACCCACGTCGCAGACCTCTCCCGGATCACGCCCCGGCTGGTGAGCTGCTATCCCAACGCCGGCCTGCCCAACGCGCTCGGCGGGTTCGACGAGACGCCGGAGATGATGGCCGGCGTGCTCGAGGAGTTCGCCCAGTCTGGCTGGCTCAACATCGTGGGGGGCTGCTGCGGCACGACCCCGCCCCACATCGCGGCCATCGCGGGCGTGATGAAGAACTATCCGCCGCGGCGGCCGGACCCGCCGCCCCGCCGCAGCCGCTACTCCGGACTGGAAATGCTCGAACTGCGGCCCGAGAGCAGCTTCACTGTGGTCGGTGAGCGGACCAACGTCACCGGCTCGCGGGCCTTCGCCAGGCTCGTCAAGGAGGAGCGGTACGAGGAGGCGCTCGGCGTCGCCCGCCAGCAGGTCGAGAACGGCGCCAACATCATCGACGTCAACGTCGACGAGGGCATGCTCGATGGCGTGCAGGTGATGACGAAGTTCCTCACGCTGCTCTCCAGCGAGCCGGAGATCTCGCGGGTGCCGATCATGATCGACTCCTCGCGGTTCGAGGTCCTCGAGGCCGGCCTGAAGTGCGTCCAGGGGAAGGGGATCGTCAACTCCATCAGCCTCAAGGAGGGGGAGGCGACGTTCCTCGAGCACGCCCGGATCGTCCGCAGCCACGGTGCGGCGGTCGTCGTCATGGCCTTCGACGAGGAGGGGCAGGCGACCGACGTCGAACGCCGTGTGGCGATCTGCACCCGGGCGTACCGGCTGCTCACAGAGCAGGCCGGCTTTCCCCCCGAGGACATCATCTTCGACCCCAACATCCTCACCGTGGCGACCGGGATCGAGGAGCACAACCGCTACGCGCTGAACTTCATCGAGGCCACGCGGCGGATCAAGGAGGCGATGCCCGCGGTGAAGGTGTCGGGGGGTGTGAGCAACATCTCCTTCTCTTTCCGCGGCAACGACGTCGTCCGCGAGGCGATGCACTCCTGCTTTCTGTACCACGCCATCCGCGCCGGCATGGAGATGGGGATCGTCAACGCCGGCCAGCTGGCCGTGTATGAGGAGATCGTTCCCGAACTCCGCGAACGGATCGAGGACGTGCTCTTCGACCGCCGCCCCGACGCCACTGAGCGGCTCGTCGAGTTCGCCGAGACGGTGAAGGGGCAGGGCGGGGCGGCGGGACCGCAGGCCGACGCCTGGCGGAGCCTCGACGTCGAGTCCCGGCTGACCCACGCGCTCGTCAAGGGGATCGCCGACTTCGTCGAGGTCGACGTCGAGGAGGCGCGGCAGCACTACGCGGCGAGCCTGGAGATCATCGAGGGGCCGCTGATGCGCGGCATGCAGACGGTCGGCGACCTGTTCGGCGAGGGGAAGATGTTCCTCCCGCAGGTCGTGAAGAGCGCCCGGGTCATGAAGCGGGCCGTGGCCTACCTCCTGCCCCACATGGAGGCGGAGCGGCTCGCGGCCGGGACGGCCCAGCAGAAACGCGGCCGGGTGCTGATGGCCACGGTCAAGGGGGACGTGCACGACATCGGCAAGAACATCGTCGGCGTGGTCCTCGGCTGCAACGGCTACGAGGTCGTCGACCTGGGCGTGATGGTGCCATGCACGAAGATCATCGAGGAGGCGATCCGCACCGAGGCCGACGTCGTCGGCCTGTCGGGCCTGATCACGCCGAGCCTCGACGAGATGGTGCAGGTGGCCCGGGAATTCGAGCACGAGGGGCTGAAGATGCCTCTCCTCATCGGTGGGGCGACGACCTCGGCCCGGCACACGGCCGTGAAGATCGCGCCCCAGTTCTCCGGCCCCGTGGTCCACGTCAACGATGCGTCGCGGGCCGCCGGCGTCGTCGAGAAGCTGCTCAACCCCAACGCCCGCGACGAGTTCGTGCAGGCCACCCGCGCCGCCCAGGCCCGCGACGTGGAGAACTTCAAACGCCGCCAAGAGACAAAGCTCGTCGGCTATGCCGACGCCTGCGAGAAACGCTGGACAACCGACTGGGCGACGGCCCCGATCGCGGTGCCCGAGTTCCTCGGCGTGCGGACGCTCGACCCGGTGCCGCTCGCGGAGCTCGTGCCGTTCATCGACTGGTCGCCGTTCTTCATGTCGTGGGAACTGAAGGGGAAGTATCCCGCGATCCTCGACGACGCGATCGTGGGGGAGGAGGCGCGGAAGCTGCACCGCGACGCCCTGGAGATGCTGGAGCGGATCGTCCGCGACGGGACGCTCGTGTCCAAGGCCGCCTACGGATTCTTTCCCGCAAACTCCCGCGGCGACGACGTGGTTCTGTTCACGGACGAGTCGCGGACGACTGAATCCGGCCGCGTGCACACGCTCCGCCAGCAGTGGGAGCGGAAGGGTCAGGAAGCGTTCCACGCACTCGCCGACTTTGTGGCGCCTGTCGAGAGCGGCCGGGCCGACTACATCGGAGCCTTTGCCTGCACGGCGGGCCACGGCTGCGACGCACTGTGCCGGGAATACGACCGTGTGCACGACGACTACTCCTCGATCCTTGCCAAGGCGCTCGCCGACCGGCTGGCGGAGGCCTGCGCCGAGTGGCTGCATGCCCGTGCCCGCCGTGAATGGGGCTTCGGCGGCGACGAAAGCCTCTCGAACGAGGACCTGATCGAGGAGCGGTACCGGGGCATCCGGCCGGCGCCCGGCTATCCGGCCTGCCCGGACCACACGGAGAAGCGGTCCCTGTTCGCCCTTCTCGACGCGGAAGGGCGGGCGGGAATGACGCTCACGGAAAGTTGCGCGATGCTGCCGGCGGCGAGCGTCAGCGGGCTCTACTTCGCCCACCCGGAAAGCCGATATTTCGCGGTGGACCGGATCACCCGCGAGCAGGTCGAGTCGTACGCCCGGCGGAAGGGGATGCCAGTGGCCGAGGTCGAGCGCTGGCTGGCGCCGAACCTGGGCTACGACGTCTGACGCGGTCGACCGCAGCGGATCGCCGGATGCCGGCACGGCTCCGGCGCGAAGCGAGGCTGGTGGCATGACGCGGGATGGCACGTCACAAGGCGAGGGCAGACCGCGGCCGCGGACGCGCCGAGTGATCGTCGATCCCGGCGGCGGCGGGGCCGATCCCGCGGCGACCGGCATCCTCGTGGAGCGGTTCCTGACCTACGTCCGCCACGAGCGCGGTCTGGCGACGAACACGCAGGACGCCTATCGCCGCGACCTCCGCGACTTCACCGGCTGGCTGCGGGGCAGGGGGCCGGGCAGCCTGTCGGTCCGCGACCTCGGCGACTACTTTGCCTTCCTGTCCGACCGCGGCCTGGCCCGGGCGAGCGTGGCCCGGCAGGCGGCCACACTCCGCACTTTCTATGCATTCCTGCAGCTCGAGGGGATCGTGGCGGAGAGCCCGGCCGACCTGATCAGCGCCGCCAAGCGGGACGATGCGATCCCCGGCACGCTCGCGCCGGAGCAGGTCGACCGGCTGCTCGACGCCCCGGAGCGGCACGCCCCGCGCGGCTTGCGCGACCGGGCCCTGCTGGAACTGCTCTACGCCACCGGCTGCCGAGCCTCGGAGGTGTCGTCGCTGCGGCTCGCCGACGTCCACCTCGAGGAGCGGTTCTGCACCTGCCGCGGCAAGGGGGGAAAGGAGCGGGTCGTGCCGCTCGGCGGGCGGGCGATCGCGGCCCTGCGTGCCTGGCTCGACGGCCCGCGGCCGGACTTCGCCACCCGGGCTTCGGCCGCGCCGCCGTGGGCGATTCTCTCCGCGCGTGGCAACCGGCTGTCGCGGATGCGGATCTGGGAGATCGTCCGCGAGCAGGCCGACCGGGCCGGGATTCCCTCCGACATCGGCCCGCACACGCTCCGCCACAGCTTCGCGACCCACCTCGTCGCCGGCGGCGTCGACCTGCGGCACGTGCAGGAGATGCTCGGCCACGCGAGCATCGCCACGACCCAACGGTACACGCACGTCGATGCGGACCGGCTCAAGAGCGTGCACGCCAAGTTCCACCCGCGCCGCTGACAGCGCCGTGGATCGCGTCTGCGAGGCCCTCCTGGCCCGCGCAGGCTTGCCCCGGCGATGGTGAAACGCAAGGGTCACCATGCCGGGGCCGCCCGGCATCCTGCCAGACCAGGGTGCATCGATCAGCTCGGGGCTGCCCGTGCCTTCGAGCGGGCTGTGGAAGCAAGCGCAGCCGGGACGGCGAAGCGCAGCGGACATGCAGTGAGCCGAGGCCGGGAGGGCCGAGGCGAACGTCCGGCGAGAGGGCACGGGCGGCCCCGAGCGGGTTGGGCGAACTGATTCGATTCCAGCAGGAATCGAGCCGCCGCACCGCCACCGTCAGCGACCGGGCTTCTTCGGCGGCTTGAACTTGATCTTCTTCACCAGGTCGATCACCTGGCCGTCCGCCTGGGGGACTCCGGAGACGAAGCTGATCGCCTTGACGACGTTGCCGTACTTCAGCCCATAGTCGCAGTCGAGCTCGACCTCGGTGTTGTCGGCACCGCCGGGCCCCTGGTTCACACCCACGAAGCCGATGATCTTTTGCCGCAGTTGCTCGAAGTCGGCGACCGGGTTCCCATTAAGCGTGATCCCCGTGAGTTGCCCGGCCGGGTCGGCCGTCATTTTGACCAGATGCACCGTCGGCGGCGCACTGTCAGGGTCCTGCTTTCCGGCCCCGAGCGGCATCTTGATGTCGAAGTCACCCTCCACGATCACGGTCTTGAGCGTGAGCATGAAGAACGTGATCAGCTGGAACACGACGTCGATCATCGGCGTCATGTCGATGGCGATCTTGTCGGCCAGTTGGGATTCACGCTTCGCCATCGCACACCTCCAGGGGCCCGTGCCGGGCCCGGCTCACTACTTGCCGCTCTCGTCGTACTGGGCACGGAGCACGAACCTGGTGAACGCCTTCTCCTGGCAGACCTTGATCAGGTCCTGAACCTCGCCGGTGGGCACCCGCGTGTCGCCCCGAATGATCACCGTGGCACTGCCGGGGTCCCGCCCCGCCTCCCGGAGCACGCGGGCCTCCTGGTCGAGAAAGGGCGCGATCCCGGCCACCGGAATCGATTCGCCGTTGTAGATCACCATCGTGCGGCTCTGCTCTTTCGGATCCGGCCAGAGCTGGAGCGTGATCGGGTCCTCGGAGGCGCCTTCCGCCGGCTTCGCCAACTGGCTGAGCGGGAGCTGGACACGGTCGTCCTGAACCGCGGTGGAAAAATTCAACGTGAAGATGAAGAACGTGATCAACTGGAATGTCACGTCGATCATCGGGGTCATGTCGATGTCGGTATTCGACGGACCTCCACCGCTCCTGCGGGCCATACGGCTGCCTCTCTCTCACCCAACGCGGCTGACGGTCACTTCTTTCCGATGCTCTGAAACCGGGACATGAGCCGGGAACTCTCCCCGGCCACGTCATCGTTGAACCGCTGCAGCCAGTTCTTGAAGAGGGCGAAGCAGGCGATGGCGGGGATCGCCAGCCAGAGCCCGATGAGCGTGGTCACGAGGGCTTGCGAGATGCCGACGGCGAGCTCACTCGGTTTTGGTGCGGTATCCGATCCGGCGATCTTCATGAACGCCGCCACCATCCCGTCGACCGTGCCGAGGAGACCGAACATCGGGGCCAGTGCACCGACGAGCGACACGTAACTGATCTTGTGCTCGAGCTTCATCGCCTGGTCGCCGGCCGCGCCGTCCATCGCCTCGACGGCGGCAGGGTAGCCCGACTGGAGCTTCCCCATGCCGGCAGCGAGGACGTGGCCGAGATACGAGTCGTCATTCTTCGCCAGGTCGAAAGCCTGCTGATACTCCTTGTTGTCGAGATGGGCCTCGAACTGCTGGATGAGCGCCGGCGGGAGAAGCACCTGCTTCCGCAACTGCAGGAAGCACATCACGAGCATGGCCACCAGCGAGAAGGAAAGCAGCAAGAAGATGATGATGTACTTGATGCCGAGCGCCTCGGCGAGAAACACGAGGTAACTCTTCTCCTCGGCCTTGGGTTTGGCCTCGCCCTCTCCTTCGGCTTCGCCCTCGCCCTCCCCCTCCGCCACCGCGATGGCCGGAGCGACAGCGAGCGGCGCGACCGTGGCCGCGGCCCAGGGTGCCGCCAGGCAGGCCGCCACGACCACTCGGCCCAGCACCGAACGGACCAGCCATCGTCCACCGTCCCGCACAGCCATCTCCATGTTCATCTCCTCGAAGAAAACCTCGTGCTCAGTCCGGCCTCCCGGGCCCCCCGGATCACGGCCATCGATGCGATTTCACCCTTGCCACGTCAGGGAGCGGCGGCTCCACCCGTCTTGAGTTTCCTGACCCATGGGCTGTTCGGATAGGTCGACTCCAACTGTTCCCGTGTCGCCCGGGCCCGCTCGGCAAACTTGCCCCGTTCCCAGAGCTGGACGAGGTTGTAGAGCGCTTCCTCACGATTCTGCGGGCTCGAGTTGTACACCAGATCGACCGTCAGGTACGAGATCACCGCGTCCTGGTCCTTTCCGGCGGCACGATAGGCATCGCCGAGCACGTTGTAGCCGCGGGCGAGCAGGTCCGCCTCTTCGGGGTCGGCGCTCTTGAGCACCTCCTGCACCATGGCGATCGCCTCCTGTGGCTTGGCCAGTCGGGCCAGACAACGGGCGATGCCCAGTTCTGCTTCCTGCTTCTGCCGCGTGCTGGCTTCGTCGTTCGGATTGGTTTCCGTCTTCGCGGCGGCGGAGTATTCCGCCATCGCTTCGGCAAACTTCCCCTGCTCCACGAGCAGGCCCCCGCGGGCGGCCTTGCCCCGGACCTGATACGCCGGCGGCCCCTTGTCGAAGGGGACATAGGCCTTCGTCGCCTCGTCGAACTTTCCAGCCCGCGACAGGATCCTGCCGTTGAGCTCGTGCATGAAGAAGGCGTGATGGCTGCTCGCGCCGTGCTTGGCAAGATAGTCCCGCACGGCCTTCTCCGCGGCCCCCAACTGGGCCCCACCGGCCTGCAATCCCTTGAGCCCCTCGACCGCAGCCTTGACGAACGTCAGTTCGTCGCGGACCAATTGTTCGACGTTATCAAAGTCCTCGGCGCCGATGTTGGCCAGATCCTCGCCTGCCTGGCGGGCATCTCCCCGGAGAATGACACTCCGGCGGGCGGCCTTCAACGACGTCGGCTCGTCGTCGAACTCGACGTTGGCGATCCGCTCGATTGGGAACCGCTTTTCCCCGACCTCGACGAGCAGGGGCGACACGGAGGTGATTACACCGGACACCGTCTTCGTGCCGTCGTTGAAGATCACAGTGCCTTGGACCTGGGCCATCGCCGCGCCGGCGATGACGGCGTGCACGAACCACGACGCAGCCAGCACCGATGCCCGGCAGAAGCCCCCCCGAGACACCGCGCCGTCGCCCGCACCCATATGGTCAGCCCCGTCATTCCGCCGTTCGTGGCCCATGATGCCCCTCGTGCCCTGTTGTCGCGTCACTTGGTCGCCGCCGCCGCCGCCGCCGCGCGGGCCTCCTGCTCGTCCACGTCCTTGAATCCGCCCGGGCTCGGCACCCCCTGCAACTTCTGCACCTCGCGGAGCAGGGAATCGAACCGCCGCCGGCTCGCATCGCCACCGAGCGCGGGATAGAGCTTCCGCGTCATGATGATCACGCTGGCCGCCTCCGTCAGCAACTTCTCCCGTCGTGCCGAGTCTTGACCGGGTAGCTGCGCGCGGGCGGCCATGCAACGGGCGATCCGCAGCCGGGCCTCGAAGAACACCTCGTCGGCCCGGCCGCCACTTCCCACCTGGCGGGCCACCTTCGTCGCCAGATTGCCCCAGCCCCAGATGCCCGCCGCCTTGCGGCCGACGACCGCCTCCCCCAGCAACGTGTTGGCAGCGGTGAACTTTTCCTTGTTTCCAGCCGCTTCCGCGGCCGCCTTCCGGCCCGCCGCCTCGAGCAATTCGGCGGCCTCGATCTGGGCATCGAGCAGGTTTTGCCGCTTGGGTTCGGAAAATATCCAGTCGATGTGCTTTTGTGCATCGTCGAACCGCTCCAGTTCACGGAGCACGCCCGCGAGCTTGAAGCGTATCTGCGGCTCGAAGTCGGCGATCTCGGCGCCCCCCTTCTGGAGCAGTTTGCCAAAGACCGCCGCGGCCCGGTCGAGATAGAACTTGGCCTTGTCCTTGGCGACGATCGCTCCCAGACCCGTGCCGGAGCCGAGCGTCAGGTAGGTCGACGCCACCCAGAACTGCGAACTGATCTTCTCGTCGCGGTCGGCGATCTTGTCGAGGAACTGCTCGAAGCCCGTGAGGATCCGGGCCGCCTTGTCGCGGGATTCCGCCGTCACGGTCTTGCCGCCTGCCAAGCCTTCGAGTTGACCCTGCAGCTCGAGCCCCATCTGCCGGTAGAGATTCGTGAGCTTGCCGGGATCGCCCGCCACCTTCTCCAAGAGCGCCATGCACTGCTGCGCCTTCTCGCTTTCCTGCGCGAGGATGAAATAACGCAGCGAGACGATGAGTGCCGCCTCGGCAAGTCGCCCCTCGCTGAACTCCGGCCTGGCGGCGGAAACCACCGTCCAGGGCCCGTGGAGGGGGTGCTCCAGAATCGCCCCCGCGGCCTTGATGTCGCCGTCGTCGATGGCGATGTTGGCCCGCGACAGGGCGGCGTTGACCAGGCCCGGCGTGACCGGAGCGTCGCCGGCGACTGCAATGCCCTCGTCGAGCGACTGCCTCGCCTTCGCCTTCCAGGCGTCGAGCTTGTCGGCGGCCGGACGATCCGACTCGTCGAGCTGCCGCTTGACCTGCACCTCACGCCACAGCGCCACACCGGCCCGCTGCAGCACGTCGCCGCGCCCGGCCGCATCGGCCGGGAGGCCGTCGATCAGGGCGACGATCTTCTCCGGATCGCCGCTCTCGGAGGCGGACTGGACGAGCACGCCGACGGCGGCGCCGGCCACGGTGTCGTTCGGATACGCCTGGAGGGCATAGCGGGCGAACGTCGCCCGACGTTCACGCGCCGCCTCCTGCCAGGCCCCGTCCCCCTGCCGCGCCAACTGGTCGAGCGACGCGAGCACGATCCGCGCCGACTGCGGGGAGACGGCGGCCTTTGGATACCGCTCCGCGAGAAACCCGGCGATGGCGACCGCGTCGTGAAATCGACCGGCATCGTACAACAGGCTGGCCATGTTCGACCGCGCCCGGTTGATATCCGCCACCTCGACTCCCCTGGCTCGCGTCAGCGCCTGGCCGAGCAGCTTCATTGCCTTGTCCCGTGCCGCCGTCGCGGCGGTCGCGGCGGTCGCCGCAGCCGCCGTGTCGCCGGCCGCGGTCAGGGTTTTCGCCTCCTCTTTCTTGGCCCGGATTAACGCCAACTCGCCATTGGCGTCGGCAAGCAGGGCCGCGAACGTCGCTTCCTCTTCGGGCTCGTTCGGCAGGTCGTTGCCCAACTTGCCGGCCAATTCACGGGCCTCCTTGGCGAACTCCTTCCCCGCACGGGCCACCTCGACGGCCAGTTTCCTGGCATCCCGCTGCAGCACCGACTTCTTCTTGTCGCCAGCCGGCAGGCCGGCGGCCCGGGCATCGAGCAGTGCGGCGGTGTGGTACTTGACGCCGAGCCAGTCGGCATCCAGTTTGAGCGGCGGCTTCACCGGGGCGAGCGCGAACTTCGCGAAGGCGTCTATCTTCGCGTCGTCGAGGGGAGGAAGTTTCTTCTCCTTGTCGCCGATCCAGACCGGCAACGCGAAGTTGAGCGCCTGCGCCTTGAGGCGGAGGACCAACGGCTTCTGCTCCTGGATCTCGAGAATCCCATTGAGCGTCTGCACGGCCTGGTCGGCCTTGCCGAGAAGGGCATAGTTCCGCCCCTCGTACAGCTGGGCGAAGACGCCGGCCGCCTTGTTCGGATATTGCCGCGCAAGAGCGTTGTGACGCGCCGCCGACTCCTCGAGGGCCGTCTTCCAATCTGCCGAACCGGCCTCGAAAGCCTTCGCCTTCTCGAACAGCGTCTCGCCGACCATGAGCCTGGTCTGCAGCAATTTTTGCCGCAAAAACTCCTGCTGTTCCTCGAGTTGCACCAATCGCTTCTCCTCCGACGAGGGTCGCTTTCGCGCCGTGGAGCGCGGCCGCGGAGCCGGCCGATTCGGAGTGGCTTCAGGCTTGCGGCCCGCCGCGGTCGGCTTTGTCGGCTTTGTCGGTTTGGTCGGTTCGGTCGGCACGGCGCCACCATTGGCTGCCTTGAGTTCGGCGAGCAGCTGATCGACGTCTCGCAACGTGATCTTGATGGCATCCTCGGCGTTCGTGATCTCGGTGATCTCTTCCCCCGGCTTGGACTGTCCCTGCAAGCAGGTCAACGCCCGATCGAACAGGCCTACGGCCTCGGGGAGGAGTTTTTTCGGATCCTGATCGGGCCGCTTGGCGAGTTCCACCTTCGCCCGTGCCCGCTGAATCAGGAGATTTCCCTTCTGCCAATATGCGTCGATCGCCTGGCGGCTGGTCGGCGCGTCGGCCAGAAACCTGTCGATCTCCCGGTCGGCTTCGTCGTAGATCGCCTGACGCTTCTTGGCATCGGCTTCGTTGCGGGACGACGCGACGAGGGCTGTCGCCCGCCGGAAGGGGACTTCCTTCTTCAGCCCGGCGGAGGCGTCCGGGTCGGCGTTGATCCGCTCCAGAATCCAGAGGACGACGTCGGGCATCTGTCGGGCAGGGTCTTCCGGATCGCTGAGCTTTTCGAGCAATCGACGCGTGCCGACGGTATAGGCTGAATCGTCGGCGCCGTCGTCGTCCTGGGCGACGGCTGCGGGGAACACCGCAAGCCACGCCATCACGGCGGCGAACACCCTCCAACCGCGAGCCTGCGGCAGCGCGCGGAAGAGGGTGGTTCCTATCATTGAGGAATTCAAGTGCATCGACGGCGGGACAAGACGGGGCAGAAAGACCGTGACTCGACGGAATTCGGATGCCGAAAAGAAAGTCATTGTGATGCTCTTCGGAGATTCCGTCAAACGCACCGCAAGGCCTACCTTCACCGCTCTGGATCCTGCCCCGGCCGTGCCGGCTTGATAACGCCCAGCCGCTCCAGCGATTCGATCAGCACGTCCCCCCAGGGCGTGACATCCCCACGTCGCCGCCAGGCAGCCGCCAGGTCCGCCACCGCCGGACCGCCCGCCCGCGAGCCGAAGTGGATCGACTCGGAGGCCAATTCACCGAGCCCGACGGCGAGGAGCAGTTCGCATCCCCGCCGCGACGGCAACCGGGGACGCTGCGACGTGCTGGATGCATCACTTGCATCCGCCATCTCGATCGCTGCGTGATCCAGGGATGAGGTGACCGATCGCTTGCCGCCCCCGCCCGCAGGCCGCCAGGAGAACGTCGCCTCGGCGACCGGGCCACTGGTCGATGCCGCCGGTCGGCCGACGATCTCGTAGACCGCCCGGACGGTCTGGCCCGCCAGCAGGTCGATCGGGGCCGTTCTGCCGCTGGCCAGCGATTCGACGACCGATTGTCGATGACCAACGAGCCTGTAGGCATGCACAAACCGCGGATCGAACCTGACGGATAGCCGGCACTCGGTCGCCGCCACCGCGGACCGACCGAAGATGCGTTCCGCGACCGCCCGCCCGACTTCCCCGGACGTCGGCACGGTCAGGCTCGAGTCGGCGGCCGGCGGCGACCCGGCATGTGGGGCGAGACGCACGATGAGCGCGTTTCCGGTGACCGCGGGGGGACGCGGATCGGATTCCACCCGCCCGCCAGTGACGAGCACGACCGGGCCCGTGCCGCCACTCGTCGCCACGATTTGGCGCGCCACGTCCACCGCCGCCTCGACGCCGGTCGCGGAGCCCGCTGGCCGCTCACGTTCGAGTTCGTCGACCAAAGCCGCCACGGCGGGCGCATCGAGCCGCCGACCGGCCAGCCGCGACTGCTCTCCGACCACGAGGATCGTCAGGCGATCGCCGCTGCGCATCTCGGCCGCCACCATCCGCAGGCCACGGCAGGTCGCGAACCACGCCCCCGGCGATGTCGACCGATCGAGCACGACCGCCGCCTCGACGGGCGTCTCGGGCCGGTCCAGCAGCGGTGCCGTGACCTCGATCTCGACGAGCGCCGCAGCGACCGGCCGCAGCGAGCGAACGCCGTGCATCGCGAGCCGTGCCCCGCGATCACCGTCAGGACGCTTCTCGAACCGCTCCGGCGCGGCCGCGAGAACGTCCTCGACCCGCAGTCGGGCCCACTCGGACCGCCGGATCCGCCGGGACGACGACCAGCGGATCGCGTCGAACGATGCGGTCCGCGCCGTGAGCGGCGGCGTGTCGACGGCCGGCCCGGACGCCGGCGAGACGAAGGGCGCTTCCCCGTGTCGGAGGTCGAAGAGCCGGTCATAGCCCCGCGACCGCGGCACCACCCGGCGGGCACCACCTGGCAACGGCGAGACGACCTCCATCGGCTCGTCCCCACGGTCGATCCTCGGCACCGCCGCCGGGAAGCCGACGACCGGAACGGGCGGCTCGGCGATCTCTTCGGTGTCCGCACCCGGTTCATCGAACGCCAGTTCCGGGAACGCATTCGCCGGGTCGTCCGCCCCGCCGGGCATCGAGGGCGGCTGGGGCCGCTCTTCTCCGTGCACGACGGATGCCACACCGTCGGGACCGAACTGCGACCGCGTGCCGCCGTCCACACCCCTGACCGCGGGAGGATCGATCTCGAGGTGACTGCTGACGATCTCGAACGGTTTCCTGGAGGCAACAGGAAACCCGGGACCGGCGACGATCAGCACCACGAGAAGGGTGAGGAGCAGACCGGCAGCGGCAGCGGCCCCCCAGGCACGGTCGCGACCGCGCCCCGGGCCGGAGTCGACGCTCGCCAACCGAACCTGCGAATCGGCAACGCGTGCCGATTCGAGATCGACCACGCGGGATCGCCGACCTGCCCGGCCGCCGCCCGCCTGACCGCGGCACGCGCGGACGCGATCGCCGAGCCCGGCGGGAACAATCACGGTGCAGAGCAGCCGATCGATGGCGTCGTCGTCGAACAGCACATCCAACGCCATTCTCTGCTGCAGCCCCTGGGGCAGCGGCACTTCCCCGAGCCCGGTGTCGATCGGTTCGCGCTCAGCCACGGCTCGACTCCCCCGTGCGACCGCCACGCGGACCGGCAGTCGTGCGGTTCTCTCCGACCCCGGCAACGCTCGTCGCCGCCGCGACCGACTGCCCAGCGGCGAGCAGGGCCTCGCGCAGCCTGCGTCGGCCACGGCTCACCCGGGACAGGACCGTGCCCAGCGGCACGCCCTGGATGTCGGCGGCCTCCTGATGGGTGAGTTCACCGACGACCACCAGGAGCAGTGCCTCCCGAATCTCCTCGGGCAACAGGGCAAGGCCGCGCTGCATCATGGCGGAGAGTTCGTCCGCGAACGGCTCGGCCTCGCGGACGCTCGGTTCGACCGGACTGGTGTCGAGGTGCTGGTGCCGCGGCTCGCGGCCGCGCCAGTGATCGGCCACCCGCCTCCGCAGGATCGCCATCAGCCAGGCACGTTCGCTGCGGGCCGAGTCGTAGAGTTCGCGGCTCGTCCATGCGGAACGAAACGTGTCCTGCACGACGTCCTCCGCGTCCTGCGGACTGCCGATCAGCCGGTAGGCGACCCTGTACAACACGGCGACGTGCTCCCGCACCCAGAGGTCGAACCGCTCGGCATCAGAGGACGAACGGGGCATGTGGCTGCTTCAACTGCCCGCGAAGGGCCGACGGCCGCGCTGGCCACCCGGCACCCGGTAGTCGATTCGGGACTCCGCACGACGATTATTGCCTACCGGCGGCCGAACCGTTCTTTCCCGCGACCGAAGCCGGCCATCGCGGCGTTGCGGTCAGGCACGGCCGCTCTGACGCCGGGCCGGAACGGACCCTCCTGATGGAGGGGCGAGCCAGACGGGCACGGCGCCCGCCGGAGGCAGCTTGACGGTCTTGGCAGAGCGGATTCCAGGGCAGCCCAGCACCGCCGCCACGGCCTCCGGGGCCGGTTCCTGATCGAGGTTCAGGACGCCGATGGCGTCGCCGCCGGGCGAGGACCGCCCGACCGTCATCTGTCCGATGTTGACACCCAGGCGCCCGAAGGCCGTCCCGACGTGGCCGATGATGCCCGGGACGTCCTGATGGGTGAAGACAAGGAGCACGCCGTCGAGATATGCCTCCAGGCGATGCCCCTCGAGCTGCACAAGGCGGGGCATGGAGCGGCCGAAGAGCGTGCCCGCGGCCCGGTGGACCCGGTCCCCCGAGACGAGGTCCACCGCGACGACGGAACTGAAGGCGCCCGGATCGGTGCGGCTCTGTTCGACCAGTTCGATCCCCCGTTCGCGAAGCAGCATCTCCGCGTTGACGATGTTGACGTCCTCGATCGACGCCTCGAGGAGGCCGGCCGCGAACGCCGCGGTGATGAGCCGCGTGTTCCGCGCGGCGATCTCCCCGCGGTAGGCGATCGAACAGGACCGCGGCGGCCCGTCGTCGAGTTGGGCGAGGAGCTGGCCCAGCCGCCAGGCGAGGTCGAGGAAGCCGCGGACGCCCTCCAGGACGGCCGGATCGATGGCACTGGAATTGACGGCGTGGCGGACCGTTCCCGTCGTGAGGAAATCAACCAGCAGTCCCACGCCCTCGACGGCGACCTGCGACTGCGCCTCCTCGGTGCTCGCCCCGAGGTGCGGCGTCACGAGCACGCCAGGCATGCCGAACAGCGGACTGTCGGTGCAGGGCTCCTTCTCGAACACGTCGAGGGCAACGCCCCCGATGACGCCGCTCGCGAGCCCCTCGACGAGCGCCTGCTCGTCGTAGATGCCGCCGCGAGCACAGTTCACGAGCCGCACGCCACGTTTGAGGATCTTGAGCTCCTCGTGACCGACCAGATGCCGCGTCTCGGGCGTGAGCGGTGTGTGGACGGTCAGGTAGTCGACGTGCGGGAGCATGCTGCGGACGCTGTCGTGCATTTCGATGCCGAGTTCGGCCGCGCGGTCGGGAGAGAGGAACGGGTCGAACCCCATGAGCTGCATGTCGAAGGCCTTGGCCCGGGCCGCGACGGCCTGGCCGATCCGACCCAGACCGACGATGCCGAGCGTTTTGCCGGCGAGTTGCACACCCATGAACTTGTTGCGGTCCCACTTCTGCCCGCGGAGGCTGGCATCGGCGGCGGCGATGTTGCGGGACAGACCGAGGATCAGGGCAAAGGCGTGCTCGGCCGTGCTCAGCGTGTTGCCGGCCGGCGTGTTCATGACGACGATGCCCTGCCGCGTCGCCGCCTCCTTGTCGATGTTGTCGGTGCCGACGCCGGCCCGGACGATGGCCCGGAGGCGGTGGTTGCCGGCGAGGGCCGCGGCCCCGATCTTCACGCCGCTGCGGCAGATGGCACCGTCATGCCGGGCCAACGCCTCGCGCAAGGCATCGCCGGCGAGCCCTGTCGCGACCTCGTACGTGATCCCGGCGGAGGCGGCAGCATCGAGCAGGGCGAGCCCGTCGGGGCTCAGGGTGTCGAGCACGATGATCGAGGGCATGGCGTTCGTTCCGGGCGTTCCCTGGTACACGATCGAACGGCGATCAAAGCCGCGGCGACCGCTGGAAGTCGAGCATGTAGTCCCGCAGGGCCTCGACGCCCGAGACGGGCATGGCATTGTAGATGCTGGCGCGGATTCCCCCCACGGAGCGATGTCCCTTGAGGTCGACGAGTCCGTGCGCGGCTGCTCCCTTCACGAAGGCCGTCTCGTGCCGCTCGTCGGGAAGGCGGAACGTGACGTTCATGTCGGAGCGGCAGTCGGGGCGGGCATGCCCCGCATAGAAGCCTCCCGAGGCGTCGAGGACGTCGTACAACAGCCGCGCCTTGGCGGCGTTATGGCGGTGCATGCCGGCCAGCCCCCCCATCGTGTCGCGAATCCACCGACTGACCAGGCCGAGGATGTAGATGGCGAACACCGGCGGCGTGTTCGGCCGCGAGCCGGCCTGCACGAACGTCCGATAGTCGAGCATCGAGGGGAGATCGTCGCGTGAGCGGGAAAGCAGATCCTTGCGGACAATGACCGCGGTCACGCCGGCGATGCCGGCGTTCTTCTGGGCACATGCGTAGATCAAGCCGTGGCGACCGACGTCGATGGGTCGGGAGAGAAAATCACTGGAGCAGTCACAGACGAGCGGCGCGTCGCCGACATCCGGGTCGTGCTTCCACTGCACGCCCTGGATCGTCTCGTTGCTCGTCACATGGACGTAGGCTGGGCTGGGCGACAGCCTGATCTCGTCGGCCGTCGGCAGCCGGTCGTGCTTTGTCGCAGCGCCATCCCAGGCGACATGCACCTTCCCCTCGCGCCGCGCTTCCTTGACGGCCGTCGAGCCCCACGTGCCGGTGAGGATGTAGTCGGCGGCCGCATCACGGCCGCGAAGCAGGTTCATCGGCACCATCGAGAACTGCAGGCTCGCCCCGCCCTGGAGGAAAATCAGGTCGTGGTCCGGGCCGATCGCAAGCAGGTCGCGCAGGCCTTGCAGGGTTTCTTCGAGGATCCTGTCGAAGGGGGGGCTGCGGTGGCTGATCTCCAGCACCGACGCACCGACGCCCGGAAGCGACACCATCTCATCCCTGGCCTGCTCGAGCACGGCCAGCGGCAGGACGGCCGGGCCGGGAGAGAAATTGAAGATGCGTTCCGCCACCATCGCCATGCCATGCTCCGTCACGGGACACGCCGACCCCCTCAGGAGCGCCGCCGACCCTGGGCCGAGGGCCGCAGAATAGAAGCCCGGCTGACCACGGTCAACGGGCCGCCTTTCCCGGCGAGCGGGGCGTTGGAACGGTCAACACCGCCGCCCCGCGGCCGGGGATCGCCGCGTCCGGATCACTGACAGGCGGCCACGGCCTTCTGGTAGCCGAGCGAGCGAAGCACGGCGAGGAGTTCGCTGCAGGTCGGAAACAGCCTGCCGTTGGCTCGTTTGTAGCGATCGATCGCCTGCATGAATTCAACCTCTTCGGCGGCATAGTCCCGCTCGCACGTCGTCGGGTCGATGCACCGACGACGGCTCCGGGCTGAGGCCGCTCCGGCGACGCGGGCACGAGACGCCCGGCGGACCGCACTCGGCTCGGGAAGCGAACGAACTGCCATGAGATCTGACTCCTCGGATACCGGCGACCGGCCACGCAGGAATCATGCAGCCTCCCGGTCGTGCAGGAGGCCGGGGTCGGGGAAAAAAACCGGGTGGCGGAGAGTTTGCCGATCACCGAAACCGTGCGGGCCGCACGACCGGCACGACCGCACCGCGTTCACACTGTGCGAACCGGGATCAGCGCTTCTCGAAGAACTTCCGCAGGGCTTCTGCGGCGGCATCCCGGGACGAGTCGGCAGCCTTCCGCGGTTCGGCCGGCAGGCCGCCGGGCCTGGCATTGGACGCCCGCAGGGCGTCGATCGCCGCGGTGGTCGCCGAGCCATTGCGGCCGACGATCGTGTCGCCCGCCAGTGGAACGGAGGGCGTCCCGCCCAGGCCCGTGATCAGGGAAGAATCGTCCGCGGCCGCTGCGGCCGCGGAGTTGCCTGACGGGACGTGCTGCCCGTTCGAAACGGGCACCTGCTGGGTCGTGTCGAACATCCCGGCCGGCTTGTCGTCGGCCATCAGCCACCGGGAGACGTCGTCTTCCGTGCCCCCCTTGGCGGCTGGATCGGAGCAGGAAACCTTCAGTTCCAGGGAGCCGACACGGATCATGTCGCCATCGGACACCCGCGTTTTTTCACCGATCCGCGCGCCGTTGACGAAAGTCCCGTTCCGGCTGCCCAAGTCTTCTACCCAGACTTCGGCAGGCCCGACGAGCACGGCACAGTGCCGCCGGCTCACCTCGTCGCTGAGTGGGCGGACGTCACATTCATCGGCCCGGCCGATGAGGAGCCTGTTACGCTTGATCGAAATGGCCCGACCGGCGCTCTTGCCGGAGGAGACGATCAATCTGGTGACCATGCACGCACGCGTTGCGGAAGGTGGGAGGCAGGTGGTCGGGGCTGGCAGTAGAGGATCTTTTTACCGTAGCATCTCTTTCAATCGTAGCAAAGATGTGGCCAGAAGTCCCGCCTCGTCCACGGCTTCGCCGGCTCGACGGTTCTCCCCGACCGGGCGATCAACGGCGTCCAGTCCAGGTTTCATCGGCGAAACGGTCGGCGTCGATCGACATGCGGGCCCCACGAGTCGCCAAAAACCCCTCATCCTGCCATACGGCTCGAAACCCGCTTTCGCCGGCCACCCGCCCGATCCAGGCCGCGGCGAGGTTCCGCGGCTCGGCCAGCCCCTCCGGGGCGATGTCCCAGAGGCCGGGATGCCTGGCTTCCGCCCCGACGCCGGGATTGGCCCGCAGGAGGAGGCTCCCGTGCTGGAGAACGCAGCCGGCGAGCCGACGTTGGGCGCTGCCGAGCACCTTGGGGTCGCCGGCGGCGGGCGGGCCGCCGGATGCGATCACGACGTCGCCGACCGCCCGGCGGTCGAAGCAGAAGAACCGCTCGCCATCCTGGGTGGCCGCGGCCGCTGATCCCGCCTCGTGCCGCCGGGCCGCGAATCCGCGGCTGACGAGTTCAGCCACCAAAGCGACGTGAAAGGCATCGTAAAACGCCTGTGGCTTCCCCCCCCACGAGTGTCCCTTCGGCACGGCGGCAGCATAGGTCAGGTCGCTCCCGTGAACGATCGCCCCGCCGCCGCTCGGCCGGCGCACCAGTCGCGTGCCCGCGATCGCCGCAACCTGCCGGGCGTCGGCAAGCCGCTGAAACGCTCCCAACGACACGCTCGTCGGCTGCCATCCATAGAACCGCACCACCGGGCCGCCGTGCCGCAACGACTCGGCCGCCAGGGCCTCGTCGGCCGCCATGTTGAGGAACGCGTCAGCCGGCCCGTCCCACCAGACAAGCATCGTCTCGGCGGCCAGGCCGCCGATGTCGGCTGGTCCGTTCACGGGGCCGGAGGGGCGCGGCGTGCCCACCGGCGCGGTGCTGAATCCCGGCTCATCAATGCGCACTGCCTCCACCCGCCACGAGAGACTCGTAGGCGGTGCGATCGAGAAGACCCGCCATCTCCGCCGGGTCAGCAGGGCGAATCTTCGCGATCCAGCCTGCACCGTAGGGGTCCTTTCCCAGCGTGTCGAGCGCATCGGGCAGCGCCGAATTGACCTCCACCACCTCGCCGGAGACGGGCGCGTAGAGGTCGCTGACCGCCTTCACGCTCTCGATCTCACCGATCGACTCCCCGGCCTTGACCCGCCTGCCGACGGCTGGCAGTTGCATGAACACAAGATCGGTGAGGGCCTCGACCGCATGGGCGGAAATGCCGACCGTAGCCAGGCCATCCGCCTCGGGCCGGATCCACTCGTGGGTCTTTGCAAATCTCATCTCGGCCGCCATCGCTGCCTCCGCTGTCGCTGGTGTGGTGATCGGTTACGTCGGGCCGGAGCATCTGCCGGCCGAGGCAGGATAGCCGATGTGGCCGCAGAGGTGGACCATGGCTCAGCCACGGGGCCGAAGGTAGAACGGGAGGGGTACGACGCGGGCCGGCTGGACGGCGTCGCGGATCAGGACGTCGACCGCGGTGCCGGGGAGCGCCGCTTCCCTGTCGACCAGGGCCATCGAGGCCGCCGCGCCGAGCGTGGGGCAGTAGCTGCCGCTCGTGACTCGGCCGACCTCGACACCGTCACGCAGGACCATCGCCCCTTCGCGGGCGGGCCGCTTGACTGCGCAGACCAGTCCGACCCGCACCCGGCCTGCGGCCGCCTCCCGGAGGCGGCGGAACCGGGACGCTCCGGGGAATGCCCGCGGGCTGCCGTCGGCATGCGTCATCTGCACCGCCAGGTCGAGCCCGATCGCGAACGGATCGCTGTCGGGGAGGAGTTCGTGGCCGTACAGCGGCATGCCCGCCTCGAGGCGGAGCGTATCTCTGGCGCCGAGGCCGCAGGCCCGCAGGCCATGCGGTGCGCCGGCGGCGTGGACCGCCTCCCAGACGCGGACCGCGTCGGCGGCTGCGACGACGATCTCGACACCGTCCTCGCCGGTGTAGCCGGTGCGGCCCACGAGGGCGGCGGCACCGGCGACGGCGGCCGTGGTCGCGGTGTAGGTGCGCAGCGTCCGGATCCGGGCCGCGTCGGCGGCGGTGCACTGCCCGCAGACGATGTCGATCGCCTTTGGCCCCTGAACTGCGATCATCGCGGTCTCAAGCGTCCGATCGACGAGCTGCACGCCTGCGGCCGGGAGCCGGCCATGCAGCCAGGCCACGACCCGCTCCCGGTTGCTCGCGTTGACGACGAGCGAGAACCGCGGACCGCCGGCGGCGGCATCCGCCTCGCGACAGATGAGGGCGTCGTCGAGGATGGCGGACGGTTCGTCGGCGCAGGTCACGAGCGTATAGCGAACGCGGCCCACGTCCATGTCGGCCACGCGACGGGTGAGCAGGGATTCGAGCCAGTCGTGGGCCTGCGGCCCGGACACCGCCAGGCGTCCCATGTGCGAGACATCGAACATCCCGGCGGCGGTGCGGGTCGCGACGTGCTCCTCGACGATCGAGGCGTACTGCACCGGCATCTGCCAGCCGGCGAACTCGACCATCCGGCCGCCGTGGGATTCGTGCCAGCCGGCGAGCGGCGTCCGGAACGAGGAAGATTCCGTCATCGACAGGCATCCTGGGGGGCGTGCAACCGGCCGCCTGCGGCCGCCGCGAGCGGGCATTGTAGCGACGGCCGGAGCATCACCACGACGAACGTCCGCGTTTGCTCCGGTCACGGCCTTTGCCCGAATGTGGCCCTTTGCCCGGCCGCCGCGTGCGGCCGGAGGCAGCGGGCCGGCCGGGGCCGATGAGCCGGAAATCGAGTTCGCGCCGGTCGATGTCCACGCGGGCCACGGCCACGCGCACCCGGTCGCCGAGGCGGAACGAACAGCCGGGCCGCCGCCCGGAAAGCGTGTGCGCCGCCCGGTCGAAGCGATAGAAGTCGTCGGGCAGGGACTCCAGCGGCACGAGGCCCTCGGCAGGAATGCCCAGCCCCTGCACGAACAGTCCGAACGCCTCCACGCCGGTTACCACCGCGTCCATCTCCGTGCCGATCCGTGCGGAGAGGAAGTGCAGCAGCTTGAGCTTCACGAGTTCGCGCTCCGCCGCCTCCGCCCGACGCTCGAGGTCCGAGCACTCCGCGCCCAGCTGCGCGAGCCCGTCCTGCGGCGGCCGGCGGCCGGCGGCGACCGCCGCCAGCGCCCGATGGACCACGAGGTCCGGATACCGCCGGATCGGCGACGTGAAATGGCAGTAGCAGTCGCTTGCCAGGGCGTAGTGGCCGTCTTCCTGCGGTCCGTACGCCGCCCGCGTCAGGCTGCGGAGCACGGCGTAGTGGACGGCATGTTCCTCGGGACGGCCGCGGGCCGCGTCGAGCAACCGCTGGAGCTCGAACCGGCTCTCGAGCGACTCGACGTCGAAGCCGAGTTCGTGGACGAACTCCGTGAGCTGGCGGAGCTTCCGCGGGTCTGGCTGCGGGTGGATGCGGCGCAGGAATCCGGCCCCCGCGGCGGCGAGCCCGGTGGCGACCGCCTCGTTGGCCGCGAGCATGAATTCTTCGATGATCCGGTGGCTCTCGGTGTTCTCGACGACGTGGGCCCCGGCCACGCGGCCGTCACGGTCGAGATCGATCTTCACCTCGGGCATGTGGAGTTCGAGCGATCCCCGGGCGCGCCGCCGGCCGCGCAGCAGCCGGGCCAGGTCCCGCATCCGGCCGAGCAGGCCGCGGACCGCCGGCGTCATCTCCACGGCACTCGTGGCGGGATCGGCGAGGAACACGTCCACCTCCTCGTAGGTGAACCGCCGGCCGCTGCGGATGGCGGCCGACTCGACCTCGGTGTGGACCGGGATTCCCTCGGGCGTGAACTCGATCCAGCACGTCCGCACGTAGCGAACCTTGCCCGGCTGGAGGCTGGCGAGGTTGTTGGAGACGATCTCGGGGATCATGGGGATCACGCGGTCGGGCAGGTAGACGCTGGTGCCCCGCTGCCGCGCCTCCTGGTCGAGCGCTGAACCCTCGCGGACGAAGTGCGCGACGTCGGCGATATGAACGCCGAGGAGCCAGTGACCACGGTCGATCCGCTCCAGCGAGATCGCATCGTCGAAGTCGCGGGCGTCGACCGGGTCGATGGTCACGATCGTCTGCCCGGTGAGGTCGCGACGATCCGGCGACACGGCCTCGTCGAACCGTTCCGCCTGCCGCCGGGCGTCGTCGAGCACCGCCTCGGGAAACGGCCCGGGCAGGCCGAACTCGTGGATCACGGTCTGCGTGTCGACGCCGACGGCGCCGGCGCGGCCGAGCACGTCGACGATCACCCCTTCGCCGTCGCGCATGGGGGAGGGAAACCGCACGATTTCCACGACCACCTTGTCGTCGGCCCGCACGCCCCGGGCCCCGGGATCGCCCACGGCCACCGGCCTGGCGAACCCGGTGCCGTCGATCTGCACCCAGCCGCCGCCGACGGCTTCGAAGTACGAGCCGACGAACCGGGTGGTCCGACGCTTCACGATCTCCACGATCTCGCCGGACGGTCCCGGCCGGCGGACGTCGCGGGATTTCGTGAGCCGGATGCGGACGGTGTCCCCCGTGGCGGCATCCGCCGTCGCCGGCGCGGGCACGCGGATGTCCTGGCTGGCGTCGCCGGCCCCGGCGGGCCGCACGAACCCGTGACCGGCGGCAGCCCGCTTGAACACGCCCACGACGTCGTCGCCACGGCCGGTGCCGCGCGGGCGGTCTGCATGGCGCGACGGTCGCCGGCCGCCCGGAGCAGGAGGGTGTTTCTTGGGCATCGAACCTCACGTCTCCGGCCGACATGACAGCCGCACCGTCACCGGCGCCGGCGAATCAGCCGCGGCCGCGGAAGAATTTTCGTCCCTGGCTCTGTTGGTATTGCGTCCAACCGCCATCCACCGTGGCCTCGGTCTGCATGAGATGAATCACGCTTGCCAGCTTGGCATCGAGGTGGTCGAGATGATGAAGGGCCAGGGCCTCGAGCGTCATCGGCACCTTCGGCGCACCGAACTCGAGTTGTCCGTGGTGACTCGCGATCATGTGCTTGACGCGGACCGTCGTCTCGGCCGGAAAGGCCACTGCCGTCCGTGCCTCGATGGCCCGGATCTTCTCCGCCACGATCTCCAACCCGAGGAGCACGTGGCCAAGGAGCTGGCCGGCATCGGTGTAGGAGAAGCCACGCTCGCTTTCGAGTTCGACCGTCTTGCCGATGTCGTGGACGAGGACGCCGACGACGAGCAGATCGCGGTCGAGCGCCGGGTAGAGCGGAGCCACGCGGTCGGCGAGCCGCAGCAGGCTGACGACGTGGAGGAGCAGCCCGCCGGCGTGGGCATGGTGGTGCTTGACACCCGCCGGCGACCGACGGAATGCCGCCATCAGCGGCTCGTCGGCGAGCAGTTCGTCGACCAGCGCCGCCAGGTGGGGCGACTGGACGGTGCCGAGGATCGCCCGCAGTTCGGCGTCGAGACGGGCCAGTTCGGCCGCCGACACGACGGCGAACTCGGTCTCGTCGATCGTCCGCGGATCGACCCGCTCGATGCAGGTGACGATCAGCTGCAAGGCACCGGAGTAGAGCTGCGTGTTCCCCTCGACGCGGACGTAGTCGCCGTCCTCGAAGGCGTTGAAGTCGTCGTCGGAGGCGTTCCAGAGCCGGCCGGTGATCGACCCGCTCTTGTCGGCCAGTTCGACCTGCAGATACAGGTGGCCGTTGCGGTTGGGCCGCAGCTGCTTGTGGGTCGCGAGGAAGACCTGGTCGACGGCCGCCTGCGGGGGAAGTTCGGTGATCAGGCGTCGCGGCATGAGGAAAGGATACGCCGTCTTCCACGGTTCCCACAACCGCCGGCTACAATCCCGGCCTCGACTTCCCCGCCCTCATGGAGCCCGTCATGCCCGAGACCGCCATCCAGCCGACCCGCGGCCAGGATTACCCGGAGTGGTACCAGCAGGTCGTCCGCGCCGCCGAGCTCGCCGAGCAGTCGCCGGTCCGCGGCTGCATGGTGATCAAGCCGCACGGCTACGCGATCTGGGAGCGGATGCAGGGCATCCTCGACGCCATGTTCAAGGCGACCGGGCACCAGAACGCCTACTTCCCGCTGTTCATTCCGCTCTCCTACCTCGAGCAGGAGGCGAAGCACGTCGAAGGCTTCGCCAAGGAGTGCGCCGTCGTCACCCACCACCGGCTGGAACTCGGCCCCGACGGCCGGCTGATTCCGACGGGCAAGCTCGAGGAGCCGCTGGTCGTGCGGCCGACGAGCGAGACGATCATCGGCGCGACGTACGCCAAGTGGGTGCAGTCGTGGCGCGACCTGCCGATCCTCGTCAACCAGTGGGCAAACGTCGTCCGCTGGGAGATGCGGCCGCGGGTCTTCCTGCGGACGGCCGAGTTTCTCTGGCAGGAGGGGCACACCGCGCACGCCACCCGCGAGGAGGCGGTCGAGGAAACGCTGCGGATGCTCGACGTCTACGCGACGTTCGCCGAGCGCGACCTGGCGATGCCGGTGATCCGGGGGCCGAAGCCGGCCGGCGAACGGTTTCCCGGCGCCGTCGACACGTTCTCGATCGAGGCGATGATGCAGGACGGCAAGGCGCTGCAGGCGGGGACGTCGCACTTCCTCGGCCAGAACTTCGCCCGGGCACAGGGGATCAAGTTCGCCGACAAGAGCGGCGTCGAGGAGTTTTGCTGGACGACGTCGTGGGGCGTCTCCACGCGACTCATCGGCGCCGTGATCATGACCCACTCCGACGACGACGGCCTCGTCCTGCCGCCACGGATCGCGCCGCACCACGTGGTCTTGCTGCCGATTCATCGCAGCGATGAGGAGCGGACGGCCGTCCTCGCGGCCTGTGAAAAACTCCAGGCCGAGTTGGCCGCCGTCCGCTTCGCCGGCGAACCGGTGCGGGCGAAGATCGACGCCCGCGACCTGCGCGGCGGCGACAAGGTCTGGCAGCACGTCAAGCAGGGGGTGCCGCTGCGGGTCGAGATCGGTCCGCGCGACCTGGCGGCCGGCGCGGCGAGCCTGACGCGGCGCGACCGCGGTCCGAAGGAGCGGACGGCGGTGCCGCTGGCCGAATTCGCCGCCCGGACTCCGGCACTGCTCGAAGAGATCCAGCAGGGGCTGTTCGCCCGGGCGCGGGCGTTTCGCGACGAGCGATCGGTCTCACTCACGACGAGCGGCGCGGTGCTCGACTATTTCGGGGCAGGGGAGGGGACCGCGGCCAAGACTGGCTTCGCCCGGGTTCACGTCGCGGACGACGCGGCGGTCAGCGCCGCGCTCGATCCGCTCAAGGTGACGGTGCGGTGTGTCCCCATGGAAGGGGCCGACGAGCCCGGGACCTGCGTGTTCACGGGGCGGCCCGTGAGCCGGCCGAGCATCCTCGCCCGGGCCTATTGACGGCGGTCGATGCGGGTGGATGCGGGGGCGTCGACGCCGGGACGCTCGGGGCGTGCGCGGGCCGCACTGGGCCCGACTCGGCGGCAGTGACCGGTCACCGCCGGGCCGGCAAAACCGCCGAAAAAACGCGGGCTCGCCACCCCTGCAAAACTCCTGGCGCACGGACGGTGTAAAAAGTTGGTCGGGCGTCGCTGGCGGTCCACCGGATCGCCGACTCCCGACAGCCTCCTGCACACTGGGGTTCCGTGTCACACATGCGCGTCTTCCGCCCGGCCCTCGTCGCCCTGTCGCTCCTGGCCTTCGCCCCCGGCAACGCCCCGGCGGCACCGCTCGATCTCACGGTCGTGCCGGCCGACGCCCGCTGGCTGATGCACGTCGATATGGAGGCCGCCCGCGGTTCCGTCGTGCTGCAGAAGGCGTGGGACAAGGCGACGGCGATGCATCCGCACCTCGAGCAGATGGCAGCCATGGCCGCCGGGATGATCGGCACCGATCCGCGGAAGGACCTGCGCGACGTGACGTTCTTCGGCACCTCCCTCGACAAGACCGAGGGGGTGATGGTGATCCGCGGCCGGATGAACCGGGCGATGCTCGAAAAGATGGCCGAGAGGGCGCCCGATCACGAGACGATGCAGCACCGCGGTCACGTGGTTCACCGCTGGACCCAGAAACTCGGCCTCGTGTTCAGCCCGCCCGGCCCGGCTTCGGCGGCGATGTTCAAGGACGACGTCCTCGTCATCGCCCGATCCGAGGCGGCGGTGCAGGGGGCCCTCGACACGCTCGACGGCACGGCCGCTGCCGTCGGTGACAAGTCCCCGCTCGCCGGCCGCGTGCGGCCCGGCTCGATCATGGTGGCCCGCGCCGCGGCCATCGACCCGAAGACACGCTGCCCGGTGCTGCGGTCGGCAGACGGATTCCGTGTCGCCATCGGCGAAGCCGCTGGCAAATCTTTCTATCGGGCGAAGCTCGACATGAATTCGGCCGCGGCGGCCGGTGACGCGCGAAGCGTCGTGGCCGGGATGGAGTCGCTGGCCCGGCTCCGCTGGGGAGACGACGCCGCCGTCATGCGGCTGGTCGCGGGCCTGGAGACGGCCGTCGAGGGGGACACGTGCATGATTTCGTGGGATGCGCCGGCGGCCGAGGTCTGGGAGGTCGTCGACAAGGCGGCCACCGAGTGGATGAAGAAGCGGGCCGAGCGGCGGCGCTGGAGAGGCCGATACGGCGGGCGCGACGACAAGGAACGGGCTGGGAAATGCCCGCTGGAGCGGATGTCGCCGGGCGAAGGCAGGGAGCCCGCGCCGCTCCGCGACGACGAGTTCTGAACCCCGGCATGCGACGGTGTCTCCATGGCCCCACGCGGTGAATGCGAGCCACCGCAGCCCGGCAGCGCCGGCCGGCTCGGCTCGGCTCGGCTCGAACGCCGTGCCGCCCGCGCCCCTGCTAAGTCCCCTGCCGCCTTCCACTTCCTGAGAGGTTCCCATGCACGGCCCCCTGGCACGACGACTGCGTCGCGAAGCCCATGCCCACCGGCCCGATTCCGCTTGGGCGCTCCAGCAGCGAACCCGTGCCGCCGTCGCGGCGGAACCGTCCCGCGTGGCGACCGGCGCCCGCGGCCGTGTTCGTCCGAACGGCTGGATCGCGATCCAGTCCTGCGTTGTCGTCGCCCTGGCGGTCGTCACGATCGCCTTGAGCCGCGAGCCGGTGCCGTCGCCGCCGGACCAGGCCGCGGCGCGAAGCGCCGTGCCGCTGGCGACCGCGGCACCGGCCACCGAACCGACGCTCTCCTTCGAGGAGATGGTCGCCGATCTGGTCGCCGATACGGGGACCGAGGTGCGGACGATGGCTGCGGCCCTGATCGGGATGCCCGACTGGAACGATCTCAGCGACGTCGATTCGACGCTCGCGTTGCTCGCGCCGCCGCCGCAGGCCGAGCGGCCCTGAGCGGCCCTGCGGCCGCTGGCAGCGCCGCGGCGTTGGCAGCCGGTATCACGCCCCCTGTGCGGTAGACTTCCCGGAGCGGGGCCGGACGGTGCGTCGGCCCCCCTCCGCAGTCACCGTCAAGTGCCGCCGCGATGCCCGTTCGCCCGCCAAACCCCTGGGGAGTCGCCTGCTTCGCACTGGCAACCGGGGCGTGCCTCGGTGCCGCGACCGCCATTGTCCAGGCGCCCCGGTGGCAGGTCGGAGATTTCCTGCCGGGCGTGACGGCCGCCGATGCGCCGCGCGCGGAGACGATCGAAACTGTGCACCGGTTCGGCAGCGTCGCCATCGGTGGCACGGGCAGCCACGAGTTCACGATCCGGAACGGCGGACGCCGGCCCCTGAAGTTGACAAAGGGGGCGACCAGTTGCACCTGCACGCTCAGCGACTTCAGCGCCGGCACGGCGCCGGGCCAGGGGCCGGAGCATGTCGTCGCCCCCGGAGACACGGCCCGCGTCACGGTGCAGTGGCACGGCCGCGGCAACGGCGGTCCTTTCCGCCAGCAGGCCGTCATCTTCACCGATGATCCGCGCCGGCCCGAGATCGTGCTCGTCGTCGAGGGGCTGCTGGTGCCGCGTTGGAAGGTCGTGCCGGCCACCATCGCCCTCCCCGGGCTCACCACGAACAGCGCGGACGAGGCGCTGGTGAAAATCCTGACCTACGGCACCGCGGCCCCGGCGGTCACGACCCTGTCCATAGACGGTCCGGAGCCGGACCGGTTCTTCACCCTGGCCGCCAGCCCGCTCGCCCCGACCGACCTGTCGGCCAATGCCGGGGCGACCGGCGGGCTCCTGCTCCGGGTCGGCATCCGGCCCGGACTTCCCCTGGGACCCCTGCGCCGCACGATCACGGCGGCGTTGCGACTGCCGGAGGAGGTGCTCATCGACATCCCGGTCGAAGGCGTCGTGTCAGGTGACCTTGCGTTGGGCGGCCCGAACTGGGATTCCTCCCGGCAGATGCTGGCGCTCGGCACCGTTTCCGGCCGCAGCGGCCTGCAGACGCAGCTCTTCCTGACGGCCCGCGGGCCGTCTCGCGAGCAGGTGCGGCCGGTCGTTCGGGAGGTCGTGCCGGCGTCGCTCAAGGTCGAGGTGGGCAGCGGTCAGCCGATCGGTTCGGCGCCGGTCATTCGCATCCCGATCACCATCAAGGTGCCCGCTGGTGCCGCGATCGCGGACCACCTGGCCGACGACAGGCTCGGCAGTATCGTGCTCGACACCGGACACCCCGACTCCCCCACGCTGACCATTCCCGTGAGACTGGCCGTCGAGCATTGACCATGAATATCCTCGCCACCATTGAATCGCGCCGGCTGGCAGTCTGCCTGCCGCTCGCCCTCGGCCTGCTCGGAACCCGCCCGACTCCGGCCGCCGACACCATACCCGACCGGGGCGCGGGAACCGACGCCGCCGTGGTCGACACGTTTCGCGGACGCAATGGCGCCGTGTTCACCGACTGGCCCAAGCCGCGGGCGGTCGTCGTCGTCACAGGCGAACTCGACGGCTACATCGAGCCCTGCGGCTGCACCGGCAAGGAGAACCAGAAGGGGGGGCTGAGCAGGCGGCAGAATTTTCTCCGCGCGATCGAGGCGGCCGGCTGGCCGGTCATGGCGGTCGATCTCGGCGGCCAGGTCCGCCGCTTCGGCCGCCAGACTGAGGCGAAGTTCCAGTCCATCGCCGACGGCCTGCGGGCGATGCGCTACGCGGCCGTGGGCCTCGGCCCGGGCGACCTGCGGCTGCCCACCGAGGAAATCGTCGCCGCCGTCGCCCCGATCGGCGACCAGCCGACGCCCTTCCTCTCGGCCAACGTCGGCCTGTTCGGGCTCGATGCCGGCATCACTCCCCGCTTTCGCGTCGTGCCGGTCGGCGATCTGAAGATCGGCGTCACCAGCGTGATCGGCGACCGCGAGGCGGCCCAGATCCGCAACGACACCGTGGTGACCAAGCCCGCCGCAGCGGCACTCGGAGAAGTGGCCGGACTGCTGGAAAAGGCCGACTGCACCCACCGCATCCTGCTGTCGGCGGCGCAGCCGGAGGAGACCCGCGCGCTCGCGGCGGGCCAGCCGGGATTCGACATCGTCGTGACGGCGGGAGGAGCCGACGAACCGCCGCTCGCGCCGCCGACGCTGCCGGGCGGCGGCCGGCTGATCGAGGTCGGCCACAAGGGGATGTTCGCCGTCGTGATCGGGTTCTTCGCCGATACCGAGACACCGGTGCGGGTGCAGCGGGTGCCGCTGGACGCTCGCTGGGGAGAATCGGAGGAGATGATCAAATTGCTCGCCTCCTATCAGAACAAGCTCGAGACGCTGGGGCTCAAGGGGCTCGGCATCATGCCGCTCCGGCATCCGACCGGCCGCCGCTTCGCCGGCAGCACCGCCTGCGCCGAGTGCCACGAAGAGGCATATGACGTGTGGAAGGACACACCCCACGCCCAGGCGTTGACCACCCTCGAAAAGCAGTCTCCGCGTCGCGACGGCGATCCCGAGTGCCTGTCGTGCCACGTGGTCGGCTGGGCGGCGCAGCGGTTCGAGCCTTTCGAAGGGGGCTTCGCGGACATGAAGACGACGCCGCACCTGGCACATCAAGGCTGTGAAAACTGCCACGGGCCGGCGGCGGCCCACACGGCGGTCGAGCGGGGCGACGTGAAGGCGACGGAAGCGGAGCGGGACCGGCTACGGAAGGATCTGGTGCTCACGCTGGCGACGCCGGAGGGGAAGCAGAGGGCGGTGAACAACTGCCTCGAGTGCCACGACCTGGACAACAGCCCGAAGTTCGACTTCGACGAATACTGGCCGGCGGTGAAGCACTGACTTGAGCGCTCGCCGGGCCATCCATGGCCCCGGCGAGCTTGGCTCGGCGATGGCACAGCCGAGGTGTGCCATGCCGAGCCGCCCGGCCTCCGAGCCGGGCGTTGCCGCTGTGGGGAAGCGCGCCAGTTGACCGGCCGCCTGGATGGCGGCCTTCCGAGAGCGAGCGGAGGCTCGCAACAGGTGTCGCCGGCCACGACGGCGGCGACACCGCAACAGTCGTCGTGCCATGCCGAGCCGCCCGGCCTCCGAGCCGGGCGTTGCCGCTGTGGGGAAGCGCGCCAGTTGACCGGCCGCCTGGATGGCGGCCTTCCGAGAGCGAGCGGAGGAAACGAGCCGGTCGGAGGCACGCGCAGGAGTCCGGGGTGCTTTGCCTGCACCAAAAGACGCACCATCTCTCACGAGGACTCGACGGCAAAGTCCCCCGGCGACGAGCATGCCTCCGACCGGCGGGACCGTGCGCAGGACAGACGGATCTGATACGCATTCCACTTGTTCCTTGCGCATCAAACGAGCGTCCAGAATCGAATGACGGGCGGGGCTGCCCATGCCCCCGGAGCCGGCGTGAGCTGGCAAGCACAGACAGGATGTCGGAGCGCAGCCAGGTCCGAGTGAGCGCAGGCCTGGAAGGCCGAAGCAAATGTCCGGCGACAGGGCGTGGGCAGCCGCGACCGCCGCGGTCAGCCCAGCTGGGCCAGCGCCTCGTCGGGAATGTTGAAGTTCGCCGCCACGCTCTGCACGTCATCGTGGTCGTCGAGCCGCTCCATCAGGTCGAGCACCTTACGGGCGGTGTCGGCATCCTCGACGTCGACGGAATTTGTCGGAATTCGCACGATCTCGTTCGCGTCCACCGCAATGCCCGCCTCCTGCAGGGCATCGAGCACGGCGGCCATCGAGGCCGGCTCGCAGACCACCTCCCAGCGGTCGCCGGCAAGCCTGACGTCGTCGGCCCCGGCGTCGACCGCGATCTCCATCAGTCTGTCCTCGGCACACGAAGCCTGCGGCACGCGGACGACACCCTTCCGCTGGAAGAGATAGGCCACGCAGCCGGTGCCCCCGAGTTTGCCTCCGCACATCTCGAAGATCTTGCGGATCTCCGGCGCGGTGCGGTTCTTGTTGTCGGTGAGGATCTCGCACAGCACGGCCACGCCGCCCGCACCGTAGCCCTCGTAGAGCGACTCCTCGAGGTCGCCTCCTTTGAACTCGCCCGTCCCCGTCTTGATCGCCCGCTGGATGTTGTCCTTGGGCATGCTCACCGCCTTGGCGGCGTCGATCGCATACCGCAGTCGGAGGTTCGCGTCCGGATCCGCGCCGCCGTGCTTCGCCGCCACGATGATCGCCTTGGCGAGTTTGCTCCAGAGTTTGCCACGCTTGGCGTCGATCAGCGACTTCTTGCGGGCGATGTTGGCCCAGTGGGAATGTCCGGCCACGTTCTCCTCCTCGTTGTCGCGATCAGCGGGGCTTGCGCTTGGCCAGGTGCGCCGCATGCTGGCCACCGGCGCCGGCCTTGCCCTTGGGATCCGGTTTCGGCACCGGCTTGACCGGCGGTTTCTCGGCGGCTGCCGGTGCGGCCGGCTTGATCGTGATCGGCTTGCCGACGTTCGGCTTCACGACGAAGGGTTTGGGGCCCGACTTGCCGCTCTTGCCGTCCGCCGGCCGCTTCGGTCCCGAACCGGCCGGCGGCAGGGGCGTCTTACCGACGGGACGCGCAGCAGCCTGCGGACCGGCCGGCCTGTGCTCTTCGGCGGCGACGCGTGCGGCATCTGCGGCCCGCTGGCCCTCACGATTGCTGGCCGGAGGCGGAGGCACCGGCTCCGGCAACGGCAACCCACGTTTCGGCAGCCGATCCTTCGCCGCCGGATTCACCGCCTGCAGCACCCGCTTCACCGTGGCGCCATGCAGGTTCGTGAGGCATTCGATGCCGAACTGGTGAAGCAACGACGCGAACTCCACGGCCGCCTTCTTCGGCACCACGCGCTCCAGGCCGACGACCTTCCCGGCGTCGTATTCCTGCTGCGTGACGATCCCGGCGAGAAACAGGGCCGTCAGCGCCCCCTTGTCGAGCGGGATCATGTGCCCGCCGAGGCCGGTCGACACCACGTATTGGACCGCGAACGGTGGCACACCGTGCAGGCCTTCCAGCGTCTTAACGCCGTGCGCGAGGGAGTGCTTGCGGGCGTGTTCCAGCGAGAAACTGTACGTCGATTCGAACACGCCCTGCAACGCCCGGCGCAGCGACAGCGCCGCCCGCGCCGGGTCGGGGAGGTCGTGGAGCGTCTCGGCCAGTTCCGCGACCGTCGTGACGCGGATTTCATTGAGGTCGAAGGCCCGCTCGAGCAGCCTGGCAAAGGCCTTCTCCGCCACCTCGGGTCGGGCGTTCTCCAGGCAGCATGCGAAGAGGACCTGTTCGAGAAGCGGCCGCGACGTGTTCGGCTGGATCGGCTTGTAGACGGCCCGCAAGGCCTTCTGCAGTTTTGGCACGAGCACCGACCGGGCCGGCTGCTTCACGACCGGCTCCTTCGGGGCCGCGGGAGCCGCCGCCGTCGACTTTGCCTGAACAGGCTTCGCCGGCGCCGGCTTGGAGGCAACCTTGGACGCCTGCGGCGCCGGCTTTCCCTTCTGTGCGGGCCGGGCCGCGGCCGCTGGCTTTCGAGAAGACTGCTGCTTTCGCTTCGGTGCGGTCATGGTTCTGTTCCTGCTGATTCCTGGCGTCCATCGTCTGCCGCGACTGCTTCCGTCGGGTGCGGCAGCACCTCCCCGAGCACGCGGGCGATCTCCAAGGCGTGCTTGACGCCCCGGTCCAGCTCGAATCGGAGCCGGGGCGTGTAGCGGGTCTCGATCCGGTCGGCGATCCGTGACTGCAGGAAGCCGGCAGAGTTGACGAGGCCGCGGAGCGCCAGTTGCTGCTGTGCGGGACTGCCCATGATCGAGACGTGAATCGTGGCACCGCGCATGTCGGGGTCCATTTCCACCCGCGTCACGGTCACGTCCTTGACACGTGGATCACGAACCTCGGTCAGGATGGCCATGCCGACCACCTCCCGCACCGCTTCGGCCGCCTTGAGAAGTCGTCGCGTGCTCACGACAGCGTCCGTGCGACTTCCTCGATCCGGTAGCACTCGAGGATGTCGCCCTCCTTGACGTCGTTGAACCCGGCCAGCTTGATGCCGCACTCCAGACCGTCACGGACCTCGCGGGCGTCGTCCTTCTCACGCTTCAGCGATTCGATGCCGTATTCGCCGATGACGCGGCTGTCACGGATCACCCGCAGACGTCCGTTACGGGCGATCACGCCGGCGATCACCCGGCAACCGGCGATCACGCCGAGGCGGCTGATGGAGAAGGTCCGCTGCACGATCGCCCGGCCCAGATCGGCCTCGCGCTTCTCGGGGGCGAGCATGCCTTCGAGCGCCTTCCGCAGGTCGTCGGTGACCTGGTAGATGATGTCGTACCGCCGCACCTGGACGCCCCGGTCCTCCGCCGCAGACCTGGCCCGTTCGTCCGGCACGACATTGAAACCAATGATCACCGCGTCCGACGCGTCGGCCAGTGCGACGTCGGCCTCGGTGATGCCCCCCACGGTCGCCTGGAGAACGCGGACCTTGACCTCGGGATGCTCGAGTTTCTGCAGTTCCTTGAGGATCGCCTCGATTGAGCCGCGCTGGTCGGCGCGGAGGATCAGGTTCAGCGTCGGCGCCTTCTGGGCGCCGAGCCGATCGGCCAGGTTTTCCAGCGTGACGTGCACCGGGGCATGGGCCAGGCTCGTCTGCCGCCGAATGCCGCTGCGTTGCACCGCCACCTCGCGGGCCCTGGCGATCTCGTCCACCACCTGGAAGCGGTCGCCGGCGCCGGGGGCCACGTCGAGCCCGGTGGCGAAGACCGGCGTGCCGGGGGCAGCGCTGGTCATCTTCCGCCTCGTGAGCGTGTCGAACAGCGACTTGACGTGGCCGCTCGCCTCGCCGCAGACCAGGGCATCGCCCACCCGCAGCGTCCCCTTCTGGACGAGCAGGCAGGCGACCACGCCGCGACCCTCGTGGATCGAGGCGTCGAGACAGACGCCGGCGGCGCCGCGGTCCGGGTTGGCCCGCAGGTCGTGCAGTTCGGCGATCGTCAGGAGCGTGTCGAGCAGTTGGTCGATGCCTTCGCCGGTCACGGCGCTCGTCTTCACGACCTCCGTCTCGCCGCCCCACTCGGTCGGCAGCAGCTCGTTGGCGGCCAGTTGCTGGTAGACCCGCTGCACGTCGGCGCCGGGGAGGTCGATCTTGTTGATGCAGGCGACGATCGGCACGCCAGCGGCCCGGGCATGGCTGATCGCCTCCTCGGTCTGCGGCATGATGCCGTCGTCGGCGGCGACGACGATCACCGCGCAGTCGGTGACGTTGGCGCCTCGGGCCCGCATCTGCGTGAACGCCTCGTGCCCGGGCGTATCGACGAACGTCACAGACTTGTCGTTGTGCTTGACGGAGTAGGCGCGAATGTGCTGCGTGATGCCGCCGCTCTCGCGAGCGGCGACGTCGATGCCGAGAATCCGGTCGAGGAGCGACGTCTTGCCATGATCGACGTGGCCGAGGAAGGTCACGACCGGCGGCCGCGGCTGCCGCAGGACGGGATCCTCGTCCACGGCGTCGAAGCCGGCGAGCAGTTCCTTCTCCAGATCCTCCGCCGTCTTGATGTCGAGTTGCACGCCCGTCTCGGCGGCGAGCAACTCCACGGTGTCGCGATCCAGCAGCGTCGCCATGCTGGGCATCGACTCCATGCCGAACGTCAGCAGCTTCTTGAGCACCTCGCTCGCCGCCAGGCCGATCGCCTCGGAAAAGGCCCGGACCGTGCACGGCACCTGGATCGTCGCGTTCGCCTTCCGCGGCGCCGCGGTGGAGACGGCGGCCCCGCGGCGATGCCTGCCGCCGCGCCGCCTCCGCGCCGACTCGTCGTCGTCGCCGCCACGGGTGTCGGAAATTCGCTTCCGGCTCAACTGCCGCTGCTCGCGGCCCCCCAGCAGGTCGTCCGCATGTCCCGTCTTCGTCGGCGAGCGTCGCGGCCGCACGCCCGGCTCGAGCGGCGGCGGCATCGGTGCCGGTCCAGGACCGCCACCCCGCAACAGACCGCCGGGCCGCGGCCGGGCGCCATCGGCCTGCCGCTGCTGCTCGTGCTTCCGCATGTGATCGGCAAGCGGCTTCGCGCCGCCCGCCTTCGCGCTGCGGATCGCATCGAGTGGAAGCTTGACGTCGGGCTTCTGGGCCACCGGCTCCTGCGGAGCCCGGGCGACCGGGGTCCGATTCGTGGTGGGCATGGGCGCGAGCTTGAAGGCCGGACGCGGCGCCGGCTTGGCACCGTCTCCGCCAATCCGACTCGAAAGCGGCCTGGGCCGCGACTGTTCTGCAGGAGGCTTCGCCGGGGCGATTTCGGGGGGCCGTCCCTTGCTGACACCGGCGGGAGCGATGTAGTCCTCGCGCTTCAGTGCCCCGCCGGCACCGGGCGCCGTTCCCCCGACTGGCGCCGCAGGCCGCGGGGCACCCGCCACCGCCGCCGGCTTCTCAGGCGGCCGTTGACGGCCGGCAATGAACTCCCGCAGCTTCGTGACCTCGTCGTCGGTCAGGCTTGCGAGCGCGGACCCCTTGTCCTGGATGCCGGCGCGCGTGCAGATCTCGACCAGCTCCTTGCTGTCAAGCTTCAGTTCCTTCGCCAGCGTGTAAATCCGAACAGCCACTCAGTCCTCGCTCCACCGGCTCTGGCCGGCTTGGTGCCCAGCGTTCTCCACTCTTCGACCGCGCATCGCCTCTCCGCCCCGTCCGCCTTCGCCCCGTCCCGACACCCGCTGCCACCACTGCGCCGTTCATCACGTCCCGTCGGCGGCAGCGTCCGCACCCTCCGCCACGTTCGGCGGCTCCGCCGCCCCTCCCGCCGCAGCCAGGGCGTCGGCCGCATCTGCGTCAGCCGTCACCTTGGATTGCTCACGCTGCTTGCGGCGCTCGTCTGCCGCGGCCACCTCGGCCACGGCCGCCCGCCGCTCCGCCTCGGCGACGATCGCATCCACCGCCTCCTCCGACAGGCCACCGATCTCCATCAGGTCGGCAGGCTCGATCACGGAAAGATCGTCGTAGGAGAGGAAACCCTCGCCGACGAGCCGCTCCGCCACCGATTCGTCGAGGCCCTCGATCGACGAGTAGCCGGCGATCGCCCGCTCGATCTGCTGGTCCAACTCCTCGCGGGTCATGATCTCGATGTCCCAGCCACAGAGCTTGCTGGCAAGCCGGACGTTCTGGCCGCGACGGCCGATTGCCAGCGACAGCTGATCCTCACGGACGAGCACGATGCCCCGGCCGAGCATCTGGCAGAGGATGACCTCGTCCACCTCGGCCGGCTGGAGCGCGTTCGGCACCAGGACCTGCAGGTCGTCGCTCCAGCGGACGATGTCGATCCGCTCGCCTCCGAGTTCCTCGACGATGTTCTTGATTCGATTCCCGCGCACCCCGACACAGGCGCCGACGCAGTCGATGCGGTTGTCGGAACTGATCACGGCGACCTTGCTCCGATAGCCGGGTTCACGGGCGATCGCCCGGATCTCGATTACGCCGTCGGCGATCTCGGGGATCTCCTGCTCGAAGAGCCGCTGCACGAGCTGCGGGCGGATCCGCGAGAGGATGATTTTCACGCGGCTGCCGACCTTGCGAACCTCGAAGATGGTGGCCCGGACCCGCTCGTTGGCGTGGTACGACTCGCCGGGAATCTGCTCGCTCCGCGGCAGGATCGCCTCGGTGCTCCCCAGCGTCACGGTGGCCGCAGCCCCTTCGAACCGGGTGACCACTCCCGAAACCATCTGGCCGATCTGCTCCTCGAACTCGTCGTGGATGGCATCCCGCTCCGCCTCGCGGATCTTCTGGATGATCACCTGCTTGGCGGTCTGCGCACCGATCCGACCGGCAAGCTCCGCGGTATCGAGCGACTGGCCATCGCGGGTGCCAGAGACTCGCCCATCGGCCCGGTCGATGGAGATCGCAATGCTCGACTCCTCGCCGTACTGCCGGGCAAGAGCCGTGACGAGCGCCGCTTCGATCGCCTGGAAAACGACTTCCTTGTCGATGTTCTTGTCGCGATGGATGGCGTCTACGATGCGAAGAATTTCTTCAGGCTTCATGGGCTGCTCGATGGCGGCGCAGGCGGACGGCCGGCACAGCCGACGCCCTCACACCGATTGGACGCCGAAACACCCCGCTTTGCAGGTGTTTGGAACCATCTCCGCAGCCCAGCAACCAGTCTCGCCCGTCGCTTCGCCAAAAGCCTAGGAAGCCAGGGCGGGATTGTCAAGGAGCAGGCGGTTTCAGCGGCCGCGGAGAGGGGTGTGTTCCGCCCGAACGTTCAGCCGTTTCCCCAGCCGCGAAATACCAGTGCCCCGGCCTGGCCTTGGGGCGTGACGGCGACCGACACGAACAGATCACCTGCCGCATCCCCTCGGCGAGCGGCGCGAATCGGACACTCCGGATCGGACTCGTCGTAGTTCAAGAGCGGAAACAGTTCGCCATGCTGCATCGCCAACAGGCTGGCGACGCATTCGACGAGCCCGCTGCCTGCGCCGAGATTGCCGAAGTTGGCCTTCGCGGCGACGGTGGGAACGCGGGCCATGACGCCGCCGAGCACGTCGGCCAACGCAGCCGCCTCGTCGCGGTCGCCGAGCACCGTGCTCGCCCCATGGGCGTGGATGTGCCCGAGTCGATCGGCGGCCATGCCGGCCGATTCCAGGGCCCGGCCGACGGCCTGCCCGGTCACGCGGCGGCGCAGGCCGACGCCCGCCACATCGGTGCCGCACCGCGCCGCATGGCCGACGACCTCGCCATAGATCCGCGCGCCGCGGGCGCGGGCGTGCGACAACTCCTCGAGCACGATGACCGCGGCACCTTCGCCGAGCACCATTCCCTGCCGCCGCCTGTCGAAGGGCTTGCTCCAGCGCGAGGGATCTCCCTCGCCGAGCGCCACCTGCTCGCTCTGCAGCGCATGCACCGTCTTCATGGGATGCACGCGGGTGCCGGTCGCGCCGGCGAGCATGGCGTCGGCCGCTCCGCGCCGGATCGTGACCAACGCCTCGCCCACCGCCAGATGTCCACTTGCCTCCCGCAGTGTCAGCGAGTTGCTCGGCCCGCGCAGATCGTTGTAGATGGCGATGTGGCTGGCGGGCATGTTCGGCAGATACTTGAGCAGCCAGAGCGGCGTGATCCGCGGCATGCCATCCGTCGCCCAGCGATCGAAGGCGAACCTGCCCGCGGCATCGCGGCACTGCGCCACGCTCGCGGTAAAATCTTCGGGCACGGTGAGCATGTAATCGGAGCCGAACACGCAGCCGATCCGCTCGGGCGCGTGATGGACCGCCACGCCGGAAGCGTCGTGCAGGGCCCGCTGGGCGGCCGCGACCGCCATCTGGCTCTCCCGACACATCACCTTGAGCCCCTTGCGGATCGCCTTCTTCCGCTCCCCTTCCAGCGGCCCGAAATTGTCGATGTCGCCGGTGAAGGCCCGGGCCTCCGCGGCGTGATGCAGCGGGAGACCGGCCGAGGGGAAGAGGCTGATGTCGCCCATCCCGCTGCGTCCCTCGACGAGGCCCGACCAGAGCTCGTCCAGCGTCAGGCCGAGCGGCGTGACGACGCCCATCCCGGTGACCACGACCCGTCGTTCTCCGGAGCCGCCCATGAGTGCTTTCCTCGTCGATTCCTCTGCGACCGCTCCGCTTCCCGCAACGCCCCAGCGCGGCCCCGACACGCCCCACAGAGTCCCGCGAGGCCGGCCGCTGCACGGCGGCCCTCCGTCAGTCGAGCCGTGAGAGCACGAGCGATGCGTTATGACCGCCGAACCCGAAACTGTTGCTCATCGCGACGTCCACCCGGGCCCGCCGCGCCTCGTTGGGGGTGTAGTCGAGATCGCAGTCGGGATCGGGCGTGTCGAGATTGATCGTCGGAGTGATGACCCCGTGGTGGATCGTGAGGGCACAGACGACGAGCTCGATGCCGCCACTGGCGCCCAGCGTGTGCCCGAGCTGGCTCTTGGTGCTGGAGATGGCCAGCCTGCGGGCATGGTCGCCGAACACCCGCTTGACCGCGGCCGTCTCCGCCTTGTCGCCGAGCGGCGTGCTCGTGCCATGGGCGTTGATGTACTGCACCGCGTCGGGAGAAAGCCCCGCGTCGCGAAGCGCCATCGCCATCGCATGGCCGGCCCCGCGGCCCTCCTCGTCGGGCTGCGTGATGTGGCCGGCGTCACCACTCGCGCCGTAGCCGCGCAATTCTGCATAGATGCGGGCCCCGCGGGCCCGGGCGTGCTCCAGTTCCTCGATCACGACCACACCGGCCCCTTCGGAGAGCACGAAGCCGTCCCGATCGACGTCGAACGGCCGGCTGGCCCGCTGCGGGGCATCAGTGCGGAACGAGAGGGCACGCATGTTCTGGAAGCCGGCCAGGCCGATCGGCGTGAGCGCCGCCTCGCTGCCGCCGCTCACCATCACATCGGCATCGCCGTACTCGATCGCCCGCAGGGCCGAACCGAGCGAATTCGCGGCACTCGCGCACGCCGTCGCGACCGCGAAATTCGGTCCCTTGATGCCGTACAGGCTGGACACGTGGCCGCTGGCCGAGTTGACCATCAGCTTGGGGATCGTGAACGGGGAAACCTTGTCGATCCCCTTGTGCAGGAGCCGTTCCTCCTGGACTTCGAACTCCCACAGGCCACCGATGCCGGAGCCGATGACCACGCCGCAGCGATACGGATCGGCCCGCGAAAAATCGATCCCCGCGTCGCCGACGGCATCCTTGGCGGCCGCGATGGCGAACTGCGTGAACCGATCGAGCCGCTTGAGCTCCTTCGGCCCCGCAATGTCCTCCTTCTCGGCCTCCCAGGGCACCTGGCCGCCGAATTGCACCCTGTAGCCGGAGACATCGAACAGGCTGATCGGGCCGACGCCGCTGTCGCCGCGGACAAGCCGCTCCCACACCAGGCCCAGCGGCCTGCCGAGCGGCGTCACCACGCCCAGGCCCGTCACGACGGCCCGCCTCTTCGTCCGTTGGCTCACGATCGCATCAACCCTGATGCTTCTCGATGAACTCGACCGCCTGGCCGACGGTCTGGATCTTCTCGGCGGCATCGTCCGGGATGTTGATCTCGAACTCCTCCTCGAGTTCCATGACGAGCTCGACGGTGTCGAGCGAGTCGGCCCCCAGGTCGTTGATGAACGACGTCGCAGGCGTGATTTGATCCTTGCTCACACCGAGCTGGGTCGACACGATCTCGATCACTCGCTCTTGGACTGATGCCACCGTATGAATCCTCCTGAAACAAACCCAGAGCTGAAAACCAGAGCTGAAACCCGACGCCTTCGCACCTGCATGTCGGCCGCCGGCCCGGTCAACACGGGTTGAAGGAGCCTGCCGCAGGGGCGCTCCGTGCCCGAGTTCACGGCGAAGATATAACCGCTCCCCGGCATCGCTGTCTAGTCCGGGGAAAACCGTTGGTCCGGCGGGGGCAGGGAGGCCGCCCGCAGCCCCCGGCCCCGGGACGATCAACCGATCAGCCCGCCATCCACGACCAGCGTCTGGGCGGTGATGTAGCCGGACGATGGGGCGGCGAGAAACAGCACCGCCTCGGCGATCTCCCAGGCCTCGCCGAGCCGCTTCGCCGGAACCCGCTTCTTCACCTCGTCGAGCAGCGCGGGCCCGAGGGCGGCGGTCATGTCGCTGGCGATGAATCCGGGCGCGACCGCGTTGACCGTGATCTTGCGGCCGGCGAGCTCCTTGGCCACGGTCCGCGTCAGGCCCACCAAACCGGCCTTCGATGCCGAGTAGTTCGCCTGCCCCGGGTTGCCGATCAAGCCTGAGACGCTCGCCACGTTGACGATCCGGCCGTACCGCTGCTGCATCATCGGCCGGCTGGCAGCCCGCATGAACAGGAACGGCGCCCGCAGGTTCGTCGTCAGCACGGTGTCCCACTCCTCGTCGCTCATCCGCGGCAGCAGCGTGTCGCGAGTGACGCCGGCGTTGTTGACGAGAATGTCGAGCCGGCCCAGTTTCTCGACGACCGCGTCCACGACCCGCTGAATGTCGTCCCCACGGGTGACGTCGCACGTGAAAACCTCGGCCCGGCCTCCGGCCGTCGCGATGCCGGCCGCGACGTCGGCGAGCTTGTCGGCCGACCGGGCCACCAACGCCACCGCCGCCCCCGCCGCGGCGAGCGTTTCTGCGATCGCCCGGCCGAGGCCCTGCGAGGCGCCCGTGACAACCGCCACCTGGCCGCCGAGATCGACCCGCACTCGCCTCGATTCCCCCGCGGTCCCAGCCTGCTCAGCCATGATTGTTTCCCCTGCGTGTCAGCCGTCGCACCGAAGCGCACGACGGGTCAATCGAACACCCCGTGGCACTCGACGCCACGGTCGATTCGCTTCATGAGTCCCCGCAGCACGCGTCCCGGACCGACTTCCCAGATCGACCGCGTGCCCGCGGAGAGGATGAATGCCATGGATGCGTGCCACTCGACAACGCCCACCACCTGGCGGGCGAGGAGCTGGCGAATCGCGGCGGGATCGTCGTGGGGCCGGGCGTCGACGTTGCTCACCACCGGGATCCGCGGCGGCCGGACCGGCGTCTCCGCCAGCGCCGCCGTGAGCCGTTCGACCGCGGGCTGCATGAGCCGGGTATGAAACGCCCCCGCGACGTCGAGCGGCACGCACTTGAGCGCCCCGGCCGCGGAGGCCGCGGCCTCCAGCCTTCGGCAGGCCGCGGCCGTGCCGGAGACCACGATGTTGCCCGGACATAGCACGTTGGCCACCTCGAGCACATCTGCCTCGCGGCAGGTGTCGCAGAGGGCGGCCAGGCGGTCCCGTTCCACGCCGAGAACGGCCAGCATCGCGCCCGGGCTCGCGTCGGCGCAGTCCTGCATCGCCCGGCCGCGGAGATCGACGAGACGGACTGCGTCGGCGAAATCGATCGCTCCCGCGAAGACGAGGGCCGTGTACTCGCCGAGCGACAGGCCGGCCGTCGCGGTCACCGTCGTGAGTGGATTGCCCTCGCGGGCCCGCAGCACTTCGAGGGCCGCCAAACTCGTAACGAGGATCGCCGGCTGGCTGATCGCGGTCGCCCCCAGCTTCTCGATCGGGCCATCGCGGCAGATGCCGAGCAGGTCGAAGCCGAGCAGGTCCGCCGCGCGGTCGAAAAGTCGCCGTGCGGCCGGGCATTCGTCGACCCACGGTCCCGCCATCCCGACCGCCTGCGCGCCCTGCCCGGGAAAGACGATCGCCGCCGCCACTGGCGATCAGTCCTCTGCCTTGACGACGGCCCGGCCCATGTAGTGGCCGCAGGTTCCGCAGATGCGGTGCGTCGGGACCGCCTTGCCGCAGTTCGAACAGAACGTCAACTGCCGGGGAACGAGGAAGTCGTGGGCCCGCCTGGAACGGGTCTTTTGATTCGATTGACGTCGCTTGGGAACGGCCATGGAGCACCTGAATCAGTTCGCGTGGAGGGGAGTAGCGTAGCCAGAAAGCCGGATCGCGGTCAATCCGCCGTGTTCCTTCCGGCCGAACCACGCGGCCGCGGCGGGGCGATTGTCAGAAAAGGCGTGGCTGGCCGCCCGGGCGGGGCAGGCCGCCGATGTGATCCTCCCCCTTGGGCGTGATCTTCCGGCCCCGCGGCGTGCGGACGACCAGTTCGCACCGCAGCAGGAACGGCTCGACGTCGTCCTCGAGCGTGTCCGGGGCGGTGCTCATGGTGTGGGCGATGGCCTCGATCCCCACCGGCCCGCCGGCGAACACCCGCTGGATCGTCTCCAGGTAGCGGCGATCGAAACCGTCGAGGCCGAGTTCGTCGATCCCCTGCATGTCGAGCGCCGAGCGGGCGATGCCCACGTCCAGCCGGTTGTCGGCCCGGCTCGTGGAGAAGTCGCGGATCCAGCGCAGCCGGTTGTTGGCCAGCCGCGGCGTGCCCCGACTGCGTTGGGCGATCTCGTTGGCGGAGGCGTCGTCCATCGGCATCGAGAGCTTGCCGGCCGAGCGGCGAACGATGTCGGCGAGTTCCTCGGCCGAGTAGTAGTCGAGATGCTCGCGGATCACGAACCGGTCGCGGAGCGGGGCCGAGATGAGCCCCGCCCGCGTGGTCGCGCCGACGAGCGTGAACGGCCGCAGCGGCATGTTGATCGTCCGGGCCGCGACGCCGTCGCCGAGGGTGATGTCGATGCGGAAATCCTCCATCGCCGGATAGAGAAACTCCTCGACGGCGATCGGCAGCCGGTGGATCTCGTCGATGAACAGCACCGAGCCTTCGGAGCAGTTCGTCAGATACGGCAGCAGGTCCTTCGGCGCCGCGAGCGCGGCGCCGCTGGCGATCTGCAGGGTCGTGCCGAGTTCATTGGGGATACAGGTCCCGAACGTCGTCTTGCCGAGGCCGGGAGGACCGTCGAGGAGGATGTGGCCGAGCGGTTCGCCCCGCTTGCGGGCGGCGTCGATGGCGATCGAGAGCCGCTCGTGGACGGCCCGCTGGCCGATCATCTCAGCCATCCGCTGCGGCCGCAGGGCGCGATCCTCGGGCGCCTGCTCGCTGACTGCCTGCACGCTCGGCTCACGAAACGACTCCATGCCCGAGAGCATAGCGGAGCCGGCGCCGGGCGCCGTCAGCGCGCCGGCTTGTGGAGCTGCCGGTAGATGATTTCGAGGGCCGCCTGGACGTCGGCGGGCTTCTTCTTTTCCTGGCGCAGGGAATCGACGAGCCGGCGGGCGTCGGCATCGGTATGGCCGAGAGACCGCAGGACGTCGAATGTCTCCGAGAGAACGTCGGCCGCGACCGCCTCACCGGGAGCCTCCCGGGCCACGAGAAGGGCGAATTTCGGCATCCGCCGCCGGAGCTTCGCGATCATCCGCTCGGCGGTGGCGGCGCCGATGCCGGGAAGGGTGGCGAGCGTCTTGGCGTCCTGGCCGTCGATCGCGGCGGCGATCTCGCCGACGGGACGGATGATCGCCCGCAGCGCCTTGCGGACGCCGACCCCGTCGACTTCGCAGATGAGTTCGAAGAACTCGCGCTCGACCTCCGACAGAAAGCCGACGAGCCGGGGCACCATGTTGCCGCGGCCGGGATTCCCCTCGAGGTATTCGATCGTGTGGAGGACGATCGGCTGGCCGATCCGCTGCTGCAGCCCGCGCCGAACGAGGTCGGTGACGAGGACCTCGTGAACGACGGGGCCGAGGGCGATCTCGACCGCATTCGAGGTGGGATCGACGCGTTCGAGCGTGCCGGAGATTTTCGTGATCATAGGTGGGAATCGCGCGCGGGGTTCGGTCGGGGTCTGTGAGTCCAAGCCGGCTCGGGACGGCATGAGTTGCGTCGCTGGCGGCGGACCGCCACGCTCCGCATCCTCACGCCGATCCCGAGCCTACAGTGTCCGCTGAAATGGCATGACCGAACTTTCTCTTTCAAACGCGGGACGGCATGAGTTGCCTCGCTGGCGGCGGACCGCCTCGCTCCGCATCCTCACGCCGATCCCGAGCCTACAGTGTCCGCTGAAATGGCATGACCGAACTTTCTCTTTCAAACGCGGGACGGCATGAGTTGCCTCGCTGGCGGCGGACCGCCTCGCTCCGCATCCTCACGCCGATCCCGAGCCTCCGGTGGTCATCATCATGGTAGGCGTGATACACGGCGTCTCACGCCCGGCCGCTTCGCACGCGGACGATCGCCGTGCCGAAGAGCAGAGGGCGGATCCGCAGGTGGTAGTCGGCGAGGGCAACGGCGAGGGCGTCGGCCGCGTCGGCCGGCTCGGGGCGGGAGGCGAGGCCGAGCTCGCGCTGGACCGCGGCCTGGATCTGTTCCTTGCCGGCATGGCCGGAGCCGGCCAGCGCGCTCTTGACCCGATTCGGCAGGTAGTGGTGCACGGCCAGACCCGTCTGGGCCGCTGCCAGGCAGATCACGCCGCGGGCGTGGCCGAGAAGGATCGCCGCCTTGGGGAACCGGGCATGGGCGAAGACCTGCTCGATCGCCAGCGCCGTCGGTTTGAACTCCTCGAGCACCTCGCGGATGCCGGAGTGGATCGTGAGCAGCCGATCTTCGATCGCCTCGCCGCGCGACCGGACGGTGCCCGCCTCGATGAGCCGGACTCGGCCGCCCTGGCATTCGACGACGCCGTAGCCCGTGACGTTGAGCCCCGGGTCGAAACCGACCACGCGTTGAGCGGCCGCTGGCGCTGGCATGGAAAAAGCCTAGCGGCCGCGTCTCCGTTCCCCCAAGGGCAGTTCGCGGGATTTCCGTCAGCGATGCACTACACCCGGAAGGGCTCGAACCTTCAACCTTCGGTTCCGTAGACCGATGCTCTATCCAATTGAGCTACGGGTGCGTTCGCAGAACAATACCGCGCGGGAGCGGTGGAACCAAGAATCCCCCGAAAAAACCCGTCACTCACGGGGCACGAGAAAGCCTTCCTTGTCGACGTCGAAGCGGTCGGCGAGCAGGAAGGCAGCGGGCACACCACCTCCAGTCGGCCGCCGCAGCGTGGCACCCACCACGAGCGAGTGCGATTCGTCCGCGGCACACTGGCCGCCGCCGATCGGTTCGAGGCCGAGACGTTCCCGGTCGGCCGCCCGCGGCCAGACGGCCACGCCGTTGACGACGCGGCCCACCGTCTCCGGCTTCGCAATCGTCTCGTGATCCCAGTTGATCCGCTTCGCCGGCGTGTTCATCGCCACCAGCCCCGCGGCCTCCGGCGGCGCGTAGGCCACCACCGGCTCGATGCCGTACGTGGCAGCGAAGGCCGCGATCGCCGCGCGGGCCCCGGCAAGTTCGGCGACGCCGCCGATCGGCAGCACCACGACCTCGAGCCTGGACAGGGCAGGGGGGGATGCGACGGCAGCCACGGCCGCCAGCTGCTCCACCCGCGCGAGCCAGATCGTGCACCGCGTCCGGGCCAGTGCGGCGAGAATCTCGGCCGGCGACGCGGCCCCGTCGATCGTCGTCGCCTGGATCCGCAGCAGCCGGCCTGCATGCAGCCCGAGCGACTCGTGGAGCGGATCGCCGGAGGCGAGCGACGCCAGCAGCCGATCGTCGCGGCGTACCAGACAGCAACCATCAAACGCCTCGGCGGTGGCCGCATGGGGATCGAGCCGCGCGGCGACGGCCCCGGCCGCCACCTCCTGAAGTGCGAGCCGGGCCTGGTCGGGATGCGTGCCGGCGGGCAGCACGGGACCGAACGTGAGCGTCACGGTCCGCCGCCAGAGCCGCGGCCACTTCGTGAAGTAGCGGCCCTCGGAGAAGGAGAGACCGCTTCCCCACAGGCCGTCGATCGACACCGCCTGGAGCGGCGACTCGACTTTTTCGAGCAGCCACTCCAGGCCGCGCTTGAACCCGAGCAGCTGCCCCGTCCGGGAGATGCCCGCCTCGCAGAAGATCCCGATCACGTCGCCGGCGGCGAGCCCCGCCTGGATCGACTTCAGCGCCGTGCCGATCGATTTTGGCCGCGGATCGAAGAGGATGAACCGCCACTGGTCGGCGAGCATGCGCAGGAAGCGGCCGCGGATGTTGGGGCCATAGACGACCATCCGCACCGGCCGCGGGCTCGCCATCGGGAGCAGGAACCCATCGAGCCACGAGAGGTGGTTGGCGACCATCACGACCGGGCCGGCGGCCGGGATCCGCTCAATGCCGCGGACGCGGAACCCCCAGACGCAGTGGACGATCGCGGCCACGAACAGCCGCAGCGTGGCCCGCGGCGCGCACCAGACGGCGACCACCATGGTGACCGCAGAGAGCAGGGCGAAGATCGCGAAGATCGCCCGCGCGGAGAGCAGCGGCGCTCCCTCCGGACCGAGTGGCGCCCGCAGGCCGCCGTAGGCGAGCGAGGCCAGGAACATGCCGCTGAAAAGCAGGAGGTTCGTGGCTGCGAGTACGCCGCCGAGCCGGTCGGCGGGGCTTTTTTCTTGCAGAACGGTCTCCAGCGGGACGTCGAACATGCCGGCCCCGAAGCCGAGCACCACGAGCCAGACGATCGGCCCCCAGGGCATGCCCGCATCGGCGGCGAGGAACGGACCGCCGGTCAGGGCGAGGGCCAGGAACGCCACCGTCATGATCGCCGCGCCGAGCGGCACGAAACCGAGATCGACCCGCGGGTCGGCGACGGCGGGCCGCGCCGCGATCCGTCCGGTGACCACGCTGCCGGCCCCGATGCCAGCGACGAGGGCGATCAAGAGGGGCACGATCCGCCCCTGCGATGCGGCACCGGCCTCGGTGCCGAACTGATCGACGTTCGCATGGGCCACGGCGCCGATCGCCCAGAAGAAGACGATGCCCGCGGCAGCAGCCGCGAGCTCGCGGCGCCGCAGCAGCACGCCGACGTCGGTCCAGATGCGGGCCAGCGCGTTCCATGCAGGCGGTGCCAGCGGATCGGCCGGCGCAAGCCGCGGCATGAATACCGTCGCGACGAGGCCGACGGCGGCCGCTGTGCCGAGCACGACGGCCGTCGGCCAGGCGCGGACCGGCGCGGAAACGGATGCCTCGAGGGGCGTCACGTCGGCGGCCCAATTGCCCGCGATGGTGCCCGCCAGAATGGCCACCAGCGATGCGAGGGCGAACAGTCCGTTCGCGGCAGAGAGCTTGGGAGGCGGGACGATCTCGGGGATCGCTCCCACGACCGCGGGCGTCATCAGCGCCGCCTGGGTCCCGATCGCCATCACGGTGCCCAAGAGCAGCCAGAGGCCAAGCGGGAGCCCGAGCCACTCCCGGCCCGCGCCGGCATCGAGGCCGACCACCACCGCTGCGGCCGCCGCGATCAGCACCTCGACCACCTTGCACCAGCGGATGACCGTCGTCTTCGAATGCCGGTCGGCCAGCGCTCCAGCCAGCCAGGAAAAGAGAACGTATGGCAGCGACAGTCCCACGAGCCCGATGGTCATGACGAGGGACACGTCCGCCATATCGACCAACCGTTTGCCGAGGCCGATCGCCAGCCACTTGAGGGCGTGATCGTTGAACAGCGTGAGGCCGCGGACGGCCAGCAGTGGCCGAAAGCCTGGAGCGGGACGGTCCAAAGTGTCGCCTTTCACGGGGGCCTGGCCGGCGTCCGGGGAGGGCAAAACCGGCCTCCGTCCCCACGCCACTTGCCTGGTTTCAAGCCGGGAGTGTGAGACTGTGACGGCTGTTTGCACAACCCGTCAATCCGAACGTATCCTCGTCCGGAGGAGTGGGCGTGTTTCGGCCAAGGACGTCACGGACCGGCGGCCCCTCCCGTGAGTCCCGCGCAGGGACGTCGACCGGTTTGCCAGACGAAAGGTTTGCCATGCGATCCCTCACCAGCCATGCCCTGCTTGCCGCCGTCACCCTTGTCGGCACCGCAACCGCAGCGACGGCCGTCGGCCAAGTCGTGTCCTATCCCGCCTATCGGCCGGTCATCGCCGCCCCGGTCATCGCCGCGCCGGTCGTGGCCGCGCCGGTCGTCGCGGCGCCGGTCGTCGCCCCGACCTACGTCTCCAACTACGTGCCGGCAGGCAACTACGCCGCCGTCACCGCCTTTTCGCCGCCGCTCGTCACGGAGCCGGCGGTCGTCGCCGTCCGCGCCGCCTATCCGCCGGCGTATGGCGCGATCCCCGCGGCGCCCGTGGCCACGACAGTCACGACGTTTTACGCTCCGACCGCAGTGGCGGCCGCGCCGGTCATCGCGGCCCCGGCCGTCGTGCCGGTCACCACGTACTACGCCCCCGCCGCGGTCGCGGTGCCGATGCGTCGCGGGATCTTCGGCGGCTGGCGGCCCGTCCGCGGGGCCTACGCGATCCCCTACTGAGCGGCCTGGGGCCGCGAACGCCAGCGGGTTTCTTGACCGGGTGAGCCGCCACCCTATAGTACGGGCGTTCGTGCCGGTGCCGTACTCCCGGCCGGCGTCAGGCAGCCAGCCGAAGGCCGTGGATGACTCGGACGGTCAACATCATCGGAGCCGGCCCCGGCGGCCTTGCCGCCGCCATGCTGCTCGCCCGGTCCGGCGTCCGCGTCCGTGTCTTCGAGCGGCTCGACGTTCCCGGCGGCCGCACGAGCACGATCTCCACGCCGCAAGGTTTCCGGTTCGATCTCGGGCCGACGTTCTTCCTGTACCCAAGGGTGCTCGAGGACATCTTCGTCGCCTGCGGCCGCGACCTGCGCCGTGAGGTCGAGATGGTCCGCCTCGACCCGCAGTACCGGCTCGTGTTCGGGGCCGGAGGGGAACTGCTGGCCACGCCGGACATCGCCCGGATGGAGGCCGAGGTCTCCCGTCTCTCGCCCAGCGACCGTGGCTCTTTCACCCGGTTCATGCAGGCCACGCGGGAGAAGTTCGCCCGTTTTGCGCCGTTCCTCGAGCAGCCGTTCGAGAGTTGGATCGATCTCGCCAGCCCAGACCTTCTGAAGCTGGTGCCGATCCTCAAGCCGTGGCGGAGCCTCGACGCGGAACTCGGCACCTTCTTTTCTGACGAGCGAATCCGGCTGGCATTCACGTTCCAGTCCAAATACCTCGGCATGTCGCCGTTTCGCTGCCCGAGCCTGTTCTCTATCCTCTCGTTCCTCGAATACGAGCACGGCGTCTACCATCCCATCGGCGGCTGCGGTGCGGTGAGCGTCGCGATGGCCCGGATCGCCGGCGAACTGGGGGCGGAGGTCCGGTACGGCGAGGCGGTCGAGGGGCTGGAATTCTCGGGACGGAGGATCACCGCCGTCCGCACGGCCTCAGGCACCCACGCCGCGGACGCCACCATCGTCAACGCCGACTTCGCCCGGAGCATGACGCGGCTCGTGCCCGACCGGCTCCGCCGGCGCTGGAACGATCGGCGGATCGCCTCGCGACGCTTCTCCTGCTCGACGTTCATGCTCTACCTGGGCATCGAGGGACGGTACGACGACGTCGCCCACCACAACATCTACCTGTCGGAAAACTATCGCGATAACCTGGCCGACATCGAGCACCGGCATCGGCTCAGCGCCGACCCGTCGATGTACGTGCAAAACGCCTGCGTCACCGATCCGACGCTCGCGCCGCGCGGAATGAGCACGCTCTACCTGCTCATTCCCGTGACCCATCGCCATCCGAACGTCGACTGGCGTCGCGAGGGCCCCCGCTACCGGGAGGTGGCCCTCGATCAGATGGAGCGGATCGGGATCCGCGGCGTCCGCGACCGGATCCGCTACGAGAAGATGCTCACCCCGGACGACTGGCAGGAGCAGTACGAGATCTACCGCGGGGCGACGTTCAACCTGTCCCACGACCTCGGCCAGATGCTCCACATGCGTCCGCACAACCGGTTCGAGGACGTCGAGCGGATGTATCTCGTCGGCGGCGGCACGCACCCCGGCAGCGGGCTGCCCGTGATCTATTCGTCGGCGCGGATCACGACGGACCTGCTGCTCGACGACCTGGGGATCGGCCGGGCTTCCGCCGCGGCCCCGCGGACGACGACCGGCCGCGTCCGCGGCGAGGAGCCGGCCGCCGCGGTCTGATGCGGCCGCGAAGGACGAACAAGGGCGAAGGAAGCCACGATGACAAAGACCCGTGACGACAACAGGGTGGTGGTGATCGGCAGCGGCCTCGGCGGCCTGGCGGCGGCCTGCACGCTCGCCGCCCGCGGCTACGCCGTCACGCTCTGCGAGAAGAACCCCTGGGTCGGCGGCAAGGCGGCCGTGATCGACGAGCAGGGCTTCCGCTTCGACATGGGACCGACGATCCTGACGATTCCGCGCGTGCTCAAGCGAATCTGGCAGGAGGCGGGCCGCGACCTCGAGTCCGCGCTCGACCTGGTGCCGCTCGACCCGCAGTGGCGCAGCTTTTTCGTCGACGGCACGACCCTCGACCTGCGGGCGGACGTCCGCGCGATGCAGGCGACGCTCGATGCCTTCGCCCCCGGCAGCGGCGCCGGTGCCGGCTACGCCCGGTTCATGGACCTGTCGCAGCGGCTCCACCGGTTGTCGGACGAGTTCTTCTTCTGGCGGAGCGTCGGCGGCATGCGGGACATGCTCAACGTCCGCCGGAGCCTGTCGGTCGGCTTCCTCAAGGAGCTGATCGGGATGCGGCCCGGGCACAGCGTCGCCGGCACCGTCCGCTCGTTCGTCCCCGACGAGCGGGCGGCACAGATGCTCGACCACTACACGCAATACGTGGGCAGCTGCCCGGAGCAATCGCCCGCCGTCCTCTGCGGCATCGCCCACATGCAGGCCAACGACGGCGTCTGGTATCCGCGCGGCGGCACGGGCGCGGTGCCGAGGGCGCTGGCCAGCCTCGCCGTCGATCTCGGCGTCGACATCCGCACGAAGACTCCCGTCCGGCGGATCATCGTGGAAAACGGGCGGGCCCGCGGCGTGGAGACCGCCTCCGGCGAGACGATCCGCGCCGGTGCCGTGGTCAGCAACTCCGACAGCGTGCGGACGCATCGCGAATTGCTCGACGGCCCGACGCGGCAGCGGTTCCTCGGCCGGCGCCGCTACGAGCCGGCCTGCTCCGGCGTCGTCCTGTACCTCGGTCTCGACAGGCGCTATGAGCAGCTCATCCACCACAATTTCGTCTTCTCGCGCGATCCTCACGAGGAGTTCGAGGCGATTTATCGGCGCGGCGAGCCGGCCCCCGACCCGACCTGCTACGTCTGCGCCCCCGCCGTGACCGAGCCCGAAGTTGCCATCCCCGGCGGCGAAGCGCTGTACGTGCTCGTTCACACGCCCTATCTCCGGCCCCATCACGACTGGGCGAAGATGTTCCCCGGCTATCGCGACACGATCATCCGCAAGCTCGTGGAGACGGCCGGCATGAAGGATCTGGAGCGGCACATCGTCTTCGAGCGCGGCCTCACCCCGCAGGACATCAACGACCGATACCACGTTCTTGACGGCGCGATCTACGGGCTGGCGAGCCACGGCAAGTATCTGGGGGCCTTCAAGCCGGCCAACCGCTCGCCGGACGTGGCGGGCCTGTACCTTGCCGGAGGATCCGCCCATCCGGGACCGGGCATGCCGATGGTGATGATGTCGGGCTGGATCGCTGCGGACTGCGTCGACCAGGACAAGATCGTGTCCCGTGCCGGGCCGGCCGCACGGCCGGCTGCCGTGGCGGTGTGACGCGGCCCGTGTCGAACGTGAGCCTTCGATGCCGGGCGTGACGCCATCCGCTGGCCATGATCGTGGGGTGGCGGAATCACTGCCGCCGTTCTCGCACGGCATGCACGTCTGGTTCATGTGGTATGTGCGGCGGTATCTGGCCCGCCACTTCCACGCCGTGCGGCTCGCCCACGGATCGGCGGCTGCGGCGGAACGGCCCGTGCTCGGAGACGAACCGGTGGTCTTCTATTCCAACCATCCCGGCTGGTGGGACCCGCTCGTGTTTCTGTTTCTCGGCCAGGCGGTCCATCCGGGCCGGATGGTCTACGGACCGATCGACGCCGCGGCCCTGGGCAAGTATCGGTTCCTGGAGCGGATCGGGTTCCTCGGGATCGATCCCCACTCGTGGCGTGGCTCGGCCCGGTTCCTGCGCATGGCCCGGGCCGCCGCCCGGCGCAGCGACGTCATTTTCTGGATCACGGCCCAGGGGCAGTTCAGCGACCCGCGCGTCCGACCGCTCGTGCTCCGCCCGGGCGTCGGTCATGCCGTCGCGTCGATGGAGCGGGGCCTGGTCGTTCCGCTGGCGGTGGAGTATCCGTTCTGGAACGAGCGGCTTCCCGAGGCCCTGGCGGCGTTCGGACCGACACTGCGAGTCGAGGACTTCCCGGGGCGATCCGCCGACGAGTGGACGACGGTGCTGACGCGGGAACTGGAGGCGACGCAGGACCGGCTCGCGACGGCCGCGCTCGGCCGGGAGCCGGCCGCCTTCACGACGCTTCTGCGCGGCCGCGTCGGCGTCGGCCCCGCCTACGACATGATCCGCCGGTTCAAGGCCTGGTTCCGCGGCGAGCGGTTCGACGCCTCGCATGGCGGCGAGGCGGACGGAGCAACGCGATGACTCCGCTCGTCATCGGCCTCGTCACCGTCGTGGCCCTGCTGCTGACGCTGCTGCCCGCGCTGCTGACGCTCGCGAACCTGCGGGCGTTCGCCCCGCCGCCGCCGGCACCGGCGACGCGGCCGGCGGTGTCCGTGCTCGTTCCGGCCCGCAACGAGGCGCGGGCGATCGGCCGGCTCTGCCGCGACGTGCTGGCGAGCGACGGGGTCGATCTCGAGCTCGTGATCCTCGACGACGCGAGCACGGACGGCACGGCGGCGGTCGTCCACGACATTGCTGCCCGTGATCCGCGAGTCCGGCTCGTCACCGGGGAGCCGCTGCCGGCCGGATGGTGCGGCAAGCAGCATGCATGCTGGCAGCTCGCGGGTGCGGCACGGCACGACATCTGGGTGTTCCTCGACGTCGACGTGACGCTCACCTCCGACGCCGTCGTCCGGGCAGTGGCGTTTCTCGACACCACCGGCGCGGCGCTGGGGAGCGGCTTTCCACGGCAGCGGACGAGCTGCCTGCTCGACTGGCTGCTGCTGCCGCTGATCCACTTCGTCCTTCTCGGGTTCCTGCCGCTGGCCCGGGCGCGGCGCGACCCGTCGCCGGGCCTGGCGGCCGGCTGCGGGCAGCTGTTCGTCACGCGGCGGGCCGCCTACGAGCGGGCGGGCGGGCACGCCACGATCCGGGCGTCGCTCCATGACGGGGTGAAGCTGCCGCGGGCCTATCGCCGGGCGGGGCTAGCGACCGACATCTTCGATGCCAGCGGGATCGCATCGTGCCGGATGTACGAACGCAACGCCGACGTCTGGCGCGGTCTGTCAAAGAACGCCACGGAGGGGATCGGCAGCCCGGCCACGATCGTGCCGTTCACGGTGCTGCTCGCCGGCGGCCAGGTGCTGCCGTTCGTGCTCGTCGTCTGGGGCATCGCCACCCGCTGCGCCGGCTGGCCGCGGTGGGCGTGGCCGCTCGCGGTCGCCGCGGTGCTGCTGGCCTGGCTGCCCCGGCTTCTCGCCGCCTGCCGGTTCGGCCAGAGCGTCTCGAGCGCCGTCGTCCACCCGGTCGCCGTCGCCCTGTTCCTCGCCATCCAGTGGACGGCGTTGGTGCGAAAGCGGCTCGGTTTTCAGACTGCCTGGCGCGGCCGCAGCCTTGCACCCCAATAGCGACGACCGCCGTTGGAGAAACGGCGGCTGCCGTCCAGTCCCCGTCAGCGACCGCGGACCGGCTTCCCGGCGAGGGCCCAGAGAATCTCCCCGATCGTGTGCTCCGCCTCGAGCGGATGGCGGAGCGGCCGGGACGCATCGATCGCGTAGGTATTCCTCCGACCGTCCTTGTTCCGCACCACGTACCCGTCCCGCACGAGGTCGCAGACGATGCGATGGGCGGCCCGCTCGCCGACGCCGACGAGGTCGGCGATCTCGGCAATCCGGATGTCGGAGTTTTCCGCGATGCAGACCAGCACGTGGGCATGGTTGGTGAGAAACGTCCACGCCGGCCGGCTCGGTGCGGGGGATTTGGTCACGGCGGACGGGACGCGGCGGGCCATGCGAACAGTATAGCGATTTTCTCAACCCACTTGACATGTTTTTCGATACCTGTATTATGAAACATGTATTTCGGACCCGGAGAAACGCGACCATGAACTATTCGATCACGTTCCGCACGCCCCTGGCCCGCGGCATGCTCGAGGAACGGCTGCGGCGGCTGACGGCCGACGGCCCGTTCCATGTGCCGACGCTCTCCCATCACGGCGGCGGTGCCTGGACGGCCGTCCTCCGGCCGGCGCGGCCGGACATGGTGATCGGCTTCGCCAAGGTGGCCGAACTGCTGGTGCTGCTGACCCGCGAGTTCGATGTCAGCGCGGTGCAACCGCTCGCTGCGCCGCCCCTCGCCGCGGCGTCGTGAGCCGATCAAGTCCCGTCATTTCGCCTCAAACCCCAAGGGAGCTTTTCTGATGGCACGTCATGCGGTCACGGTCATTCCTGGCGACGGAATCGGTCCGGAATGCGTCCGGGCGGCGGTCGAGGTGATCGACGCCGCCGGCGTCTCGATCGACTGGATCGAGCGGCACGCCGGCGAGCGGGTCTTCAAGCAGGGCATCGCATCGGGCGTGCCGCAGGAGACGATCGACTCGATCAACCAGACCCGTGTGGTCTTCAAGGGACCGCTCGGAACGCCGGTCGGCTTCGGCGAGAAGTCGGCCAACGTCACGCTCCGAAAATTGTTCGAGACCTTCGCCAACATCCGCCCCGTCCGCGAACTTCCCGGCGTCGTGACCCCGTACACGGGCCAGGGGATCGACCTGGTGGTGGTCCGGGAAAACGTGGAGGATCTGTACGCCGGCATCGAGCACATGCAGACGCCGGACGTCGCGCAGTGCCTCAAACTCATCAGCGCGAAGGGCTCGGAAAAGATCGTGCGCATGGCGTTCGAGTTCGCCCGCTCGGAGGGCCGAAAGTCGCTGGCCTGCGCCACGAAATCGAACATCATGAAGCTTACCGAGGGTGAACTGAAGCGGACGTTCGAACGCATCGCCCCGGAGTATCCGGACATCCGCTCCTCGCACGTGATCATCGACAACTGCGCCCACCAACTGGTCAAGAAGCCGGCCCAGTTCGACGTCATCGTCACGACCAACATGAACGGCGACATCATCAGCGACCTGACGTCCGCCCTCGTCGGCGGCCTCGGCTTCGCGCCGTCGGCCAACCTCGGAAACGGGATCGCCATCTTCGAGGCGGTCCACGGCTCGGCCCCGAAGTACGCCGGCAAGGACGTCATCAACCCGACCGCGGTGCTGCTCAGCGGAGTCATGATGCTCAAGTATCTCGGGGAGTTCGCCGCCGCCGCAGCCATCGAGCACGCGGTGCTGTGCACGCTCCTCGACGGCAAGCTCACCGGGGACGTCGTCGGCTACGACAAGGGGGTGACGACGTCGGCATACACGAAGCACGTCATCGCCAATCTCGGCCGCCGGGCAGCGGGCTGGACGGTGCGGGAGTCCCGGCCGGTCCGCATCCCGGAAGTGAGCCGTGCCCAGGTGTTCCGGCCGGCCAAGACCAAGGAGGTGATGGGGGCCGACATCTTCGTGGAGAGCGGTCTGCCTCCCGCCGAGCTCGGACCGGCGCTCGAGGTCCTCGCCGCCGGCTCGCCGCTGAAACTGAAGATGATCTCCAACCGCGGCACAAAGGTCTATCCCGACGGCAATCCGAACATCGATTGCGTCAGTCACCATCGCTGCCGCTTCGTGAGCCGCAGCGGCGAGGCGATCGACTTCGATCAGGCGTTGGCTCTCGCCCGGCAGGTCAATGCCGCGCACGAGGTCTGCCACATCGAGCGCCTGCTGCGGATCGACGGCGCCGACGGTTTCACGAAGGCCCAGGGGGAGGACTGACGGCCCGTCGCGGGGAGATGTCAGCCGCGGCGGGCACGCCGCCGGGCCTCGACGACCCGCGCGATCGCTTCGTCCGCCGAGGCTGCAACGGCCGTGAGATGTCCCATCTTGCGGCCGACCCGGGGCTCGGTCTTGCCGTAGAGATGTAGTCGCACGCCGGGCACGGCGAGGGCCGCTGCCCAGTCAGGCTCCACGGGAGAGCCCGCGTCTGCAGCGAACCAGCAGTCGCCGAGGAGGTTCGCCATCGCCGCCGGGGCCAGCGGCCGCGGCGAACCGAGCGGCAGGCCGCAGACGGCCCGGACCTGCTGTTCGAACTGGCTCGTCTCACAGGCCTCGATCGTGAGGTGCCCCGAGTTGTGGGTCCGCGGGGCGATCTCGTTGACGAGCACCCGCCCTGACCGGGTCGCGAAGAACTCGACGCAGGCCACGCCGACGACGGCGAGCGCCTCGAGGACCTGGCAGGCTGTCGCGGTGGCCTCGTCCCGAACCGCGTCCGAGAGCCCCGCCGGGACACTCGACACGTCGAGGATGTGATTGGCATGGGCGTTGCGGCTCGGGGCGAACGCCGCCACCGCGCCGTCGCGGCCCCGCGCAGCGACCACCGAGATCTCGCAATCGAAGTCGATCCAGCCCTCGAGCACGAGTTCCCGCGGCTCCGCCGCCGTGCCCCCGAGTCGCTCCCAGGCGACCGCGACGTCGGCCGGTACCGTGAGTTTCGCCTGCCCCTTGCCGTCGTAGCCGAAGGCCGCGGTCTTGAGGACTGCCGGGAGGCCGACAGCGGCGATGGCCGCGTCGAGTTCCGCCCGCGACCGGACGACCCGGTGCGGCGCACACGCGAACCCGTGCCGCACGAGAAATGCCTTCTCGCGGACACGATCCTGCGTCGTGAACAGCACGTCCGGATGGGGCCGGACCGGAAGCCGGTCGGCGAGCAGCCGGCCGGCCGCCGCGGGCACGTTCTCGAACTCGAACGTCACGACATCGAGCCCGGCTGCGGCCTGCCCCAGGAACCCGGTGTCGGCGTAGTCACCGACGTGAACGCGGTCGCAGAACCGCGCCGCCGGACAGTCGGCGACGTCGGAAATGGCCTCGACGCGATAGCCCATTCGCCGCGCCGCGACGGCGAACATCGCGCCGAGCTGGCCGCCGCCGAGGATGCCGAGCGTGGCCCCGGGGAGCAGCACCTGCGGTTCGCGACTGCTCACGTCACCGCTCCGACGGCCTGGCGGACCAGCCGTTTGGATCGCCGTCGAGACGCTCCGCGAGGACGCGATTCGTCTGCTCGGCCCGATACGCGACCAATTTCTCACGCAGCGTCTTGTCGCCGAGCGCCAGGATCGAGACCGCGAGGAGCGCCGCATTGGCGGCGCCCGCCGGTCCAATCGCCAGCGTGCCCACGGGAATGCCGGCCGGCATCTGCACGATCGAGAGGAGCGAATCGACGCCGCGCAGCACCGCCGACTCGACCGGCACACCGAGCACGGGGAGGTGCGTCTGGGCGGCGAGCATGCCGGGAAGGTGGGCCGCGCCGCCGGCGCCGGCGATGATCACCCGCAGGCCGCGACCGGCCGCCCCCGCGGCATACTCGGCCAATTTTTCGGGGGTGCGGTGGGCCGACACCACTTCGCAGGCATGGGGGACGCCGAACTGCTCGAGGATCTGGGCGGCCCGCTGCAGCGTGGCCCAATCGGAGCGGCTGCCCATCACGACGCCGACCAGCGGGGCAGGGGAGGCGGACACGGCGCAGTCCTGGATGGGGCCGTCACGTTGGCCCGGCAACGGGCCGCTCCTCCGCGACGAACGCCGGTCATCTTGCTCTCGGAGGCTCCTCGTTGCAAGGTTGTTCACATGGCCCGCACGCTTCCCGACGTCATCCGCTGCGACTGGCCGGCCGACCAGCCGGAGCCGCCACCGGCGACGGCCGCCGCCCTCGACCGGGCGGCGAAAATCCTGCGCCGCGGCGGGCTCGTCGCGATCCCGACCGAAACGGTCTACGGCCTCGCCGCGGACGCGCTCGACGAGGATGCGGTGGCGGGCATTTTTCGCGCCAAGGGGCGGCCGGCATCGAATCCTCTCATCGTCCACGTCGCCGATGAAGCGATGGCCCGCAGTCTCGCCGGCGGCTGGCCGGAGCCGGCCACGGCGATCGCCGTGCGGCACTGGCCCGGCCCCGTGACGCTCGTCGTGCCGCGCGGGCCGCGGATTCCGGCGATCGTCACCGCCGGGGGGGCGACCGTCGCCATGCGCTGCCCCGAACACCGCCTCGCGCGGCGGTTGATCGCGGTCCTGGGCCGGCCCTTGGCGGCGCCGAGTGCCAATCGCTCGGAGGAACTCTCGCCGACGACGGCCCAGCACGTGCTCGCCGGACTGGGGTCCAAGGTCGAACTGATCCTCGACGGCGGCCCCTGTGAACGGGGCATCGAATCGACGGTCGTCGACTGCACGACCGATCCGCCGCGCATCCTCCGGCCGGGCCCGCTGTCACGCGAGGCCGTCGCGACGGCCGTGGGAACCGCGGTCGTCTGGCCCGATCCTGGCCCTCGTCCGCGGCCCGACGCCGGCGGCGAGACCGCCCGCAGCCCCGGGCAGTCGACGCGGCATTACGCGCCGCAGACGCCACTCGAGACGTGCGAAAACGCCGCCGACCGCGTCGCCGAATTGCTCGCCGCCGGCCGGCGGGTCGGCTGGCTCACGACACGCATCGACGATCCGGCCGTCCGGACGCTGGCATCGTCGCGCGATCTCGTCGTCGTGCCGATGCCGGCCGATCCGGATGCGTACGCGGCCCGGCTCTACGCGACGCTCCACGCGCTCGACCAGCGCGAGCTCGACCGGATCGCGGTCGAGACCCCGCCCGACACGGACGCCTGGCGGGCCGTCCGCGACCGCCTCGACCGGGCGGCCGCGCGGCAGGACGAATCGCGGCGGCGGCGCACATGAATCGGGGTCCTTCCGGGAAGTTTGTGGGTCAGGAGCCAAGAAGGGGGTGTTCCTGCCATGTCGCCGGGCTGTGGAAGCAAGCGCAGGCATGGATGCCGAAGCGCAGCGGACATGCAGTGAGCGCAGGGCCGGAGGCCCGCAGAGAACGGCCGGTGACATGGCAGGGACACCCCCGACCCACGGAAAAGCCCGATGGACCTGAATCGCGGCCGGTGAAGCCGGCCCGAGAGCGGTGAGACATCGGCAGTGCCCGCGTCACGACTGCGCCTGCCATCAGGCGAATGTACCACCCCGAGCATGATGGAGTTGACATCTGACGTCGATGGATCCGTGAGGTGTTGCCCATGCCCCGAGAGGCGGCGTTGCCGGCAAGTGAAGGAGGGCACCGATCCGCCACACGGCGGATCGGTCTGCCGAAAACGCGGCCGGCATCGAGTGAACGAAGGCCTGGAAGGCCGACGTGAACGTCCGACGAGCGGCATGGGCAAAGCCGAACCGGCGGAGCGTTCTGTCAACTCGTGAATGCTCCCGGGAGGAGCCGAAGAACCGATTGTTGACCGCGGTCGAATCCCCAGCGGAGCGGCATCCATACCGCGACGAGGGCTGCCGGAATTCTGCATGGCAGGAGCCGGACGGTCATGCAGCGGCCCCGTGCCTCAGCCGGCCGCGGCCGGGGCGAGGATCTCCCGGAGAGCGGACGCGATCTCCGGATACTGGAAGACGAACCCGCTCTCGATCGCCACGCGGGGGATCACCCGCTGCGACGCGAACAGCACCTGCGCGAACTCGCCGAACAACACCCGCAGGCCGATGTAGGGCGCCGGCATGAAGGCCGGGCGATGCAACTGCCTGCCGAGGGCCCGGGTGAACTCGGAATTCCGCACCGGGTTGGGGGCCACGGAGTTCATCGGGCCGCGAATACCGCCCTGCGCGGCCGCGTGGACGTAGAGCCGGGCGAGGTCGGCGACGTGGATCCAGGGCATCCACTGCCGGCCGTTGCCGAGCGGCCCGCCGAGGCCGAGGCGGAACGGCGTCAGCATCTTTCCCAGCGCCCCGCCGCCGGCGCCGAGCACGATGCCCGTCCGCGCGGTGACGACCCGCACTCCGGCAGCCTCGGCGGCCAGCGCCTCCCGTTCCCATTCCACGCAGACGCGGCCGAGGAAGTCGTCGGCCGGGGCAGCCGACTCGACGAGTTCCTCGTCGCCGCGGTCGCCGTAATAGCCCACGGCCGAGGCGCTGACGAGCACCGCCGGCTTCCGCACCGCGGCCGCGATACCCTGGACGAGGTGCCGGGTGCCGATCACGCGGCTGTCGCGAATTCGCGCCTTTTGCGCCGCCGTCCAGCGGCCCTCCGCGACCGACTCGCCGGCCAGGTGGAGCACCGCATCGACCCCCTCGAAGGCTTCGGCCGGTGGCGGCCCGGCCTGCGGATCCCAGCGAATGATCCGGGCCGCAAGATGCCCGATGCCGTCCCGCGCCCGGTCCGGATTCCGCGACAACACGATCGGCTTGTCGAGGAGCCGCAGAAGCCGGGGGCCGACGAAACCGGTCGCTCCGGTCACAAGTGCCTTCATGGACATGCCTCGCAAAACGCTGGAGAAATCGAGCCGCCGGCCACTTCTCGTGCGTCGCTGGCTCCGGAGCGACCACGAACGAAGTATAAACAGGTGGGTTCGACCCGGCCGCCGCGGGCGTCGGTCCACCAGCGTTTCCCGCCCGGCGGCCTCCTCACCGAGCCCTGCCAGCCGCATGCCAACCGTGCCGATTCCCCCGCGCGGCTCGCTGCGGCGCGATCTCTGGGTCACCACCGCCGATGCTGCCGCCTACAGCGTCATGGTGGGCTGCGGCGAGACCTACATTCCGGCCTTCGCGCTGGCACTCGGGTTCGGCCCGGTGGCAGCCGGCTTCACCGTGACGATCCCGCTCCTGATCGGAGCCGTGGTGCAACTCGTGACGCCGATGGCCGTCGCCCGCCTGGGGAGCAACCGGGCCTGGGTAATCGGCTGCACGACACTCCAGGCCGCCAGTTTTCTGCCGCTGATCGCCTGGGCGTTCGGCGGCAGGGCCGAATTTTGGGAACTCCTCGTGGCGGCCAGCGTGTACTGGTCCGCCGGCATGGCGGGCGTGCCGGCCTGGAACTCGTGGATGGGAACGCTCATCCCCGAGCGGATGCGTGCCGGCTACTTTGCCCAACGCACCCGGCTCGGCCAGTTCAGCGTCTGCATTGGATTCGTGATCGGCGGCGTCCTGCTCCAGACGGGCAAGGCTCGCGACATGACGCTCGTCGCCTTCGCGGTGTTGTTCGCGGCGGCGGCGGTGGCCAGGCTGCTTTCGACCGCCTGCCTGGTCGTCTGCCGGGAACCGAAGCCCCCGGAGCCGCACGCTCGTGAGGCCGGACCTGCCGGGGAGCGACGGCGTGGGCTCGTGCAGACGCTCCGGACCATGGTCGGGCAGCCTTCGGGACGCATCGTCGCCTTCCTCTGCTGCTTCGTCTTCGGCGTGCAGTTCGCAAGTCCGTACTACGGTCCCTACATGCTCGAAGAGATGCAGTTCTCCTACCGGGCGTTCATGGTCGTGGTGGCGACGCAGTTTCTGGCGCGGGCCCTGGCGCTACCGATGCTCGGCCGAATCGCGTCTCGGATCGGCTCGTTGCGGCTCCTCGGCCTGGCGGCATTCGCCGTCGTCCCGATGGGTCTGCTCTGGATTCCCTCCGCGGACGTGGCCTACCTCGTGGTCGTGCAAAGCCTGGCCGGCTGCTGCTGGGCGGCGTACGAACTCGCGGTCGCCCTCGTGTTCTTCGATCATGTCCCAACGCGGGAGCGGACGGGCGTGATCACCGTCTACAACCTCGGCATTGCGATCGCCACCGTCGCAGGCGGGACGTGCGGCGGCCTCACGCTGTGGTCGCTGGGAACCGACAGGCGGGCCTACATCGTGGTGTTCCTCGTTTCGTGCCTCCTGCGGCTGGCGGCCCTCCCGCTGCTCGGCCGGCGGGCGGCGTCGGCACGGCCGTGAGTGTCGTGGCTGGGCGTTCTGGCTGGGCGTCATGGGGCCGGGCGGCAGGCTGGTATCCTGACCCGAGGTGCGTCCGGCGCGATCGCTCACGGAGACAAGCCATGCATGGAGCCATCGTTCATTTCCCGAAACCCTCGCCCCGGCGGGCGTGCCTCCGGGGCATCCTCATCGGTGCCGCGATCCTCGCGATGAATCAACCGCTGGGGCCGGCCGCCGAACCGCAGGCCCGGCCGCTGTTCGACGGCACGAGCCTCGACGGCTGGCAGGTCCGGCCCGGCGAGGAACGCTGGTGGCGGGTGGCCGACGGCGCGATCCTCGGCGGTTCCCCGACCGAGCAGGTGCCGCACAACACGTTCGTCTGCTCGCGGGAGTCGTTCCAGAACTTCGAACTGCGGCTCAAGATCCGGATTCGTGGCCAGGAAGGCTTCGTGAACTCCGGAATCCAGATCCGCAGCGTCCGCGTTCCCGGAAACCACGAGATGATCGGCTACCAGGTGGACGCCGGAGACGGCTGGTGGGGCAAGCTTTACGACGAGTCACGGCGAAAGAAGGTGATCGCCGAGCCGGTGGACGGCCGGGCTGTCGCGGGCGTGCGGCGGAACGACTGGAACGACTACCGAATCCGCGCCGAGGGCCCGCGGATCCGGACGTGGATCAACGACACGCCCGCCCTCGATTACACCGAGCAGGACCGGCAGATTCCCCGCGACGGCCGGATCGGCCTGCAAGTGCATGGCGGCGGGACGCTGACCGTCGAGTTCAAAGATATCTCCATCATCCCCCTTGAGACAGATGAAGGTGCCCCGGTGTGGGGTGCAGCGTTGGAAGAACCGCCGCAACGGGCACGATAGCCGTCAGCCGGCCGGCTGCCGGGCCTCGTGGGCCAAGCTGTCGAGGAACGTCCGCGCCCGTCCGTAGTCGCTGGAGGGATAGTCCTTGACCCGCGACTTGAGGACGTCGATGAACTCCGACACGGTGGACTGGATCGCCCGAAAGTCGGAATAGGGCATGCTGCCGCCCGATGCCGCCCGTTGGGCGAAGAGTTTGTCGAGACGGGCACGGTAGTCGACGTACGGTTCGTCCAGCAGGACCGGCGGGTAGCCGATGTGGCCGGTGACCGGGTCAAGTTCGGTCGACCCGAGCCGGCGCGGGGCGTTGTCCTTGGCCATCCGGATGGCCTGCTCCTTCGTGACCGGCGGGCCGCGTTCCGCCGCCTGGGCTTCGCGATTGACCTTCCGCATCTCGAAGTAGGTCTCGGTCCAGCGGAGGCGGTTTTGAATCTCCTGGGTCTTGGCCTGCTCCCAGTTGATCGCCGCCTGGGAGTTTTCCAGATTCTGGTAGCCCTGGGCCCGCATCATCTCCGACATGCCATAGGCGGCGGCCTGCTGGGCCGTCGAGGCATAGCCGCCGCGGTTGTACCCCCAGCCACCCCCGCCCCACTGGGCCGCAGCCGAGAGCGGCATGCAGCAGGCGGCGAGCACCAAGGCCGACCGGCTGGCGGTCCGGATCGCGACGTCGAAAACCATGGTCATCCCGCGGCAGATCATGCCCATGCCCTCCAGACTCCAGGAGACTCGGCCGGTCCCCGGGTTCGAAAGCCGTGGACCGTGGCGAGACGTTTCATGGAGTATACTCTGAAAATGCGGATCGGAGCAGGGTTCCGGTCCGTCGGGAGCCCCGGTAGCGGCGTCCCCGGTCACCCTAACCCCGGCTTCCCGCACCGCTCGCGGAGATTCTCTTCATGCGTTCTGTCTCGCTCGCAACGCTCCTCGCCGTGCTCCTCGTGGTCGCGCCCGCCTGTTCGCGCCGACCGGCCCCGGCAACACCGCCTCCGGTTTCGACCGTGAAGCCCGGCACCACCACGAGCCCGGCCGATGTCCCTCCCGGCGGCGCACAGTCTGAAGCCGGTCTCACCGCCTTGCGCGGCGCGCTCCGGGACGCGACGACCTGCGAAACCCGCCTCGTGGCGATCGATGCGATCGCCGACCTGGGGCAGACCGCGGCCCCCGCGATCGACGATCTGATCGCCGCCACCAAGGATGCGGACCAACGGGTTCGCTGGCATGCGGCTCGCGCGTTGGGCATGATCGGCGAAGACGCCGTGGACACCATCCCGGTACTCATCGGCCTGCTCGACGACGAGGATCCGCTCGTCGTGGCCCAGGCGGCGGCCGCCATCGGCATGATCCGCGCGGACGAGGATACGGCGACGATCACGCCGGCCGACGACGGTCACTACAAGGCCGCATTCGCGGCGCTTTCGAAGACCACGGTGCATGCCGACCCACGGGCCCGGCGGGCCGCCATCCGCGGTCTGAAGGCGCTCAACCCAGCCCCCGACGTGCTCGCCCCGCTGTTCGCCAAGCAGCTTTCCGACAGCGACCCGTCGGTCGTCGTCCCGGCCCTCCACACCCTCGCCGACATGGACGAACTGGCTGTTCCCGTGCTCCTCGAGGCGCTCAAGAATCCGAAGGCCCGTTACTGGGCCAGCGTCGGCCTGGCCGAGGTCGGCGAGGAGGCGGCCGCCGCCACGCTGCCCCTGGTCAACGTCGTCGAGGAAGCGGAGATCCACGAACAACTACAGGCACTACTCGCCCTGGCCGCCATCGGCGAGAAGGCCGCGGCCGCCGGTCCGGCGATCCTGAAACTTCTGCAGTCCCCCGACAAGACCCTGCGCTACCCGGCCGCGTTCGCGCTGGGCAAGCTGCGGTGCAAAGAAGCCGACGAACCGCTGCAGGCCGTGGCCCGCGACTCCGACCCGTTCCTCGCGGCCGTGGCCACGTGGGCCCGAGCGAAGATCAACCCTGCCGACCGGGCGGTCCGCGAGGATGCCATCGCCCGGCTGACCGCCGGCCTGTCGAGCGACGACGCCCGGGTGCGCGACGGTGCCGCCGACGGCCTGTCCGATCTGGCAGGCCAACTCGACGACGATGAAAAGCAACGCCTGGCCGGACTGTTCGTCGGCCTCATCCGCGACGAGGATCCCAAGGTGGCCTTGAGCGCCGGCGCGGCACTGATCCGGCTCGGCTCCGCCGCCGTCGAGGCCCTGCGCGGCAAGCTCTCCGATCCGTCGCTGCGGCTCACCGCCATGGAAATCCTCGGCGAAATCGGCCCAGCGGCGAAACCGGCCCTCGGGGACCTCGTCGCGGCGCTCGGCGATGCCGATCCGATCTGTCGGAGCGAGGCCGCGGTGGCCCTGGCAACGCTCGGAGCCGATGCAGCACCGGCCGTTCCCGAGCTCCGTCGCTTGCTCGGTGACGAGACGGTGCCGGCGCAGGGCCGCTATCCGGCGGCATTCGCCCTGGGCTCGATCGGCGCCGAGGCAAAGCCGGCGCTCGCCGAACTCCGGGCCTTGGGCAAGTCGGCGGACGATCTGATGGCGACGGTCACTACCTGGGCGGCGCTCAAGATCGATCCCGCCGACGCCGAACTCGCCGCGTCCGCCGTGCCGCTCCTTCGCAAGGCACTGCGCAGCGACCGCGAGATCGTCCGGCTCGAAGCGGTCGTCGCCCTCGGCGACATCGGTGCCCCGGCAGCCGCTGCGGTGCCGATCCTGGAACTCGTCTCGGAGGACGACCCGTCGCGCACCGTGCGGCAGGCGGCTGCCGGAGCACTGGCGAAAATCCGACGCTGAGCCGGCTGGCGGGCCGCGATGACGGACGGACCGTCGAGCCCGTGCCGGCCTGGCAAGGTCTGACGGCAGCCGGCGGCGGCATGCAGACCGAGGCCGCTCCGGGCCGATGGCAGCGGTGATCCGGAAGCGGCGGGCGTGGCCCGTCCCCGGCACGTCCTCGAACGACGGTGTCACGTGGCTAGGCTGGGCTTCCTCGAATCGCTCTGGCTGACGAGGTTTTCCCGGCCGGCTGCAGAGCGGGCCATCTACCGCACCGTGCTTCGCTCCCCTCCGCAACGCATCCTTGAAATCGGCCTCGGCACGCTGCTGCGGACGCGGCGGCTGCTGCGTGCAGTCGGCTCCCGAATCGACCAGGCGTCGGTTCACTACGTCGGTTTCGACCGCTTCGAAGGGCGGCTCCCCACCGATCCTCCCGGCGTGACGCTCAAGGAGGCACATCGCACGCTTCATCCGCTGGCCCGCGTCCAGCTCGTGCCCGGCAACGTCGACACCGCGATTGCCCGGGTCTGCAACCACCTCGCTCCCTTCGACCTCGTGCTCGTTTCCAGCGACACGGACGAGCGGCAGTTGGAACGCTGCTGGTTCTTCCTCCAGCGGCTCACCACCGCCGCGAGCCGCATCCTCGTCGCGGGTCGATCGGCTCCCCGGGCGGCATGGTCCATGATGTCGAAGCAGCAACTCGACGACCTGGCATCGCGGACGGTGATGAAGCGGGCCGGCTGACGCCCGGTTCGGGCACCGCTGGCGACCGGCGCCGGCGGCGGCTACATTGGGGTTTTTCCCCGAAACGCCGACCAGACAGCCGCCGATGCCCGCGCCGCGCACGCTCCTCGACAAGATCTGGGACGACCATGTCGTCTGCACGCCCCCGGGCGAATTGCCGATCCTGTACATCGACAGGCATCTCGTCCACGAGGTGACCAGCCCCCAGGCCTTCGAGGGCCTGCGGCTCGCCGGCCGGCGGGTGCGTCGCCCCGAGGCGACGTTCGCGACCCCCGACCACAACGTGCCGACGAGCGACCGTCGGCTGCCGATCGCCGACCCGGTCTCCCGGCAGCAGATCGACACGCTGCGGGCCAACTGCCGCGAGTTCGGCATCCGTCTCTTCGATCTCGACGACGCCGACCAGGGCATCGTCCACGTCATCGGCCCCGAGCTCGGCATCACGCAGCCCGGCATGACGATCGTCTGCGGCGACAGCCACACGGCGACGCACGGCGCCCTCGGCGCGCTGGCCTTCGGCATCGGCACCAGCGAGGTCGAGCACGTGCTGGCCACGCAGACGCTGCGACAGGCGAAGCCGCGGTCGCTCGAGGTGCGGGTCGAGGGCAGGCTGTTTCCCGGCGTCACCGCCAAGGATCTCGTCCTCCACATCATCGGCCGGCTTTCCACGGAAGGGGGCACCGGCCACGTCATCGAATACACCGGTCCCTGCATCCGCGGCCTGGGCATGGAAGAGCGGATGACGGTTTGCAACATGTCGATCGAAGCCGGGGCCCGGGCCGGGATGATCGCGCCCGACGCGACCACCTTCGACTACCTGCGTGGCCGCGACCTCGCACCCAAGGATTTCGACCGGGCGGTGGCCGCCTGGGAACGGCTGCCCACCGATCCCGGGGCGACCTACGACCGCATCGAGATCTACGACGGCACGGCCGTCGTCCCGCAGGTCACGTGGGGCACGAATCCCGCCCAGGTTGCCGGGGTGGACGCCCGCGTGCCCGATCCCGACTCGTTCACCGATCCCGACGATCGCGGCAGTGCCTCGCGGGCGCTGGAATACATGGGCCTGTCCGGAGGCACGCCGATCATCGACATCCCGCTCGACCGGGTGTTCATCGGTTCCTGCACCAACAGCCGCATCGAGGACCTGCGGGCCGCGGCCCGCGTCGTGCGCGGCTACCGGGTCGCCGGCCGCGTCCAGGCGATGGTCGTTCCCGGGAGCGGACGGGTGAAGCGGCAGGCGGAGCAGGAGGGGCTCGACCGGGTGTTCCGCGACGCCGGCTTTGACTGGCGGGAGGCGGGCTGCAGCATGTGCCTGGGGATGAATCCCGACACGCTGTCGCCGGGGCAACGGTGCGCCTCGACCAGCAACCGCAACTTCGAGGGCCGGCAGGGGAAGGGGGGGCGAACGCATCTCGTTTCTCCCGCCATGGCGGCGGCCGCCGCGGTGGCCGGCCACTTCGTCGACATCCGCGGCTGGGAGTACCGCTGATGCGATCGTTCACCGAACATACCGGCGTGGTCGCGGCCCTCGACCGGGCGAACGTCGACACCGACCAGATCATCCCCAAGCAGTTCCTCAAGCGGATCGAGCGGACCGGCTTCGGGCAGTTCCTGTTCTTCGACTGGCGATTCCTTCCCGATGGCGGTCCGAATCCGGAGTTCGAGCTCAACAGGCCCGCGGCGGCCGGGGCGAGCATCCTTCTCGCCCGACGCAACTTCGGCTGCGGCTCGAGCCGCGAGCATGCACCCTGGGCCCTCGCCGACTACGGGTTCCGTGCGGTCGTGGCGCCGACGTTCGCTGACATCTTCTTCAACAACTGCTTCCAAAACGGCATGGTGCCGGTGCGGCTCGACGAGGCCGACGTCGAGGAACTCTTTCGCCGCGGCCGCGAGGCGGCCGGCCAAGGCGGTCAGTACCGGCTCACCGTCGACCTGCGCGGCTGCACGATCCGCGACGACGCCGGGTTCTCGCGGTCGTTCACCGTCGATCCGTTCCGCCGCCAGTGCCTGCTCGAGGGCCTCGACGACATCGGCCTTTCGCTGCGGCACGCCTCCGAGATCACCGCCTGGGAAACGGCCCACGGCCTGCCCGCGGCGGCGAACTGAGCCGCCGATGCCCGTCCCCGCGCACGTGACTCCCGGCCCCGCGCATGCGACCACCTTGCGAACCTGCGGCCGGTTCGGACCCCGCGGCAGTGCGTGGGACCGCTTGGCCTGCCTGTTGACCTGTATGTTGGCCTGCCTCGTCGCACTGGCCGCGGGGTTCGCCGCGGCGACCGAGCCGGTCGGGACGACGATCGTCGCCGACGTCCCGACGCTGACGGCCGTGGCGGCGCCGGCCAGCGGGCAGATCGTCTTCTGCCTCGACGGCGCCTCGGCCGCGGTGATCGCCGTCGATCCGCGGATGCCGGAGACGCGGCGACCGGCACTCGCCGCGTCCTCCGCAGAGCCGCGGCCCGTCGCCATCGCCTGCCTCGATTCGAACACGCTCGCCGGACTCTGCGTCGACGGCGACGCCTGGTCGGTGCGGACGTGGCGCGTGCCGGTGGACGGGGCGGCCGACCCGGCGGCGCCGCTGCAGACGATCCCGTTGGGAAGGGCGGCGGAACGGCCGGCGGCAGCGCCCCGGCTGACGCTGGGCCGCTCCCGCGATTGGCTGACGGTGGTGGGCCTGCCCGCGCCGTTGCCGGCGGTACTCCGGGCGCCGATCGCCGGCGTCCGCCTCGGACCGGCATCCGACCGGGGCTGCCCGAAACTCAACGCCGACACCCATCCCGTCGCCGCCGCGGCCGGCCCGGCGGACGAACTCGTGATCATCACGTCGGGCCAGCGCGGGGCCGGCGACACCGTCCCGGGCGGTGACGACACGATCACCTATTACTCCAGCACGGGCCGACAGCTGCTCACGCTCGACACCGGCCTGCGCGGCATACGCGCGGCCGCGTTCAGCCGCGGCGACGGGAGCCTGTGGGTGGTCGCGGACGGGCCGATGCCGGGACTGTTCCGCCTCGACGCCACCTTCGACGCCGGCAGGCAGGCGATCCGCGGCACCCCGGCGGCGCGGTTCACCGCGGCCGCGGATCTCGTCAGCCTCGGCGACCGCACGACCGCCGTGCTGGTCGGCACCCCCGAGCGGCGGCTGGTCCGATATGAACTCGATGGCACGGAGAAGGACGCACCATGAGCGGGTCACGTCGCGAGAAGATCGAGGCCCTGTTGCGGGATGATCCCGACGACGTCTTCCTGCGGTACAGCCTCGCCCTGGAACTTCTCGGCGGCGACGAATGGGCCACGGGTCTGGACATACTCCAGACGCTGTCCCGGGAAACGCCCCCCTACGTGCCGGCCTTCCACATGGCCGCCCGCCACCTCGTCCAGCGCGGCCGCGCCGACGACGCCCGCCGGGCCCTCCGCGAAGGCATCGAGGTGGCCCGCGGCCAGGGGCAGACCCATGCCGCCGGTGAAATGGCCGAACTGCTGATGAGCCTCGGGGAGATCCCCGAGGCCTGAGCGGCCGGCGGTTACAATCCGCGGCGAGCCCAGGGCGGCAGCCACCATCCCCGGAACCATTCCGATGAAGCTCATCATCGCGATCATCCAGCCCAACAAACTGGAGAGCGTCAAGCAGGCGCTCTCCGAGGTGGAGGTGTTTCGGCTCACCGTCCTCGACGTGCAGGGTTTCGGCAGGCAGCGCGGACACGCCGAGACCTACCGCGGACACGAGATCGCGGTCAACCTCTTGCGCAAGGTGCAGTTGCAGATCGCGGTCAACGACGACTTCGTCGAGCCGACGATCGCGGCGATCGTGAAGGGGGGACGGTCGGGAACGCAGGGGGAAATCGGCGACGGCAAGATCTTCGTGCTGCCGATGGACGAGTGCGTCCGTATCCGCACGGGCGAACGCGGCAGCGAGGCGATCTGATACGGCTCACACATGACCCTCGCGCACCAAGCGAGCGCCTGGAATCGAATGACGGGCAGCCCCGCCAGCGAACCGCGAAAGGCGCACGTGTGACCCGTCGCGGGCGCGGCCGGCCCGCTCAGCCGCCTGCCCAGCGGGCCAGTTTGCGGTCGAGCGTCGACCGCTCGATGCCGAGGATCGCCGCCGCCTTCGTCTTGTTTCCGCCGACGGCCTCGAGCGTCGCCATGATGTGCCGACGCTCCAGTTCCTCGATGGTCAGGGGGACGAATTTTTCCTTGCGTCCCCCGCCGCCCCGATCGGTGTCGCCCGCTGAGGAGATCGGGCTCAGGGCCACGTCCTCGGCACCGATCCATTCCTCCTGCGCGAGCACGACGGCCCGTTCCACGCAGTTCCGCAGTTCCCGGATGTTCCCCGGCCAATGGTGGGCCCGCAGCGCCGCCAGCGCGTCGTCGCTGAAGCCACGGACCCGCCGGCCGGCCTCGGCGGCGAACCGCTCCAGATAATGCGCGGCGATCGCCTCGATGTCCTCCGGCCGGCGACGCAGGGGCGGGACGAGAATCTCCACGACTTTCAGCCGGAAGTAGAGGTCGCGCCGGAACTCGCCGGCGGAGACGGCCGCCTCGAGGTCGCGGTTCGTGGCGGCCACGACGCGGACATCGACCTGCACCCGGGTGCTGCCTCCGACCCGCTCGAACGGATGACCCTCGAGGACGCGCAGGAACTTCGCCTGGATCGATGGACTCATCTCGCCGATCTCGTCGAGCATCAGCGTGCCGCGGTGGGCCGACTCGAACTTCCCGATCTTGCGTTCCGTGGCCCCCGTGAACGCCCCCTTCTCGTGCCCGAAGAGCTCGCTCTCCAGGAGCGTCTCCGTGAGGGCGGCGCAGTTGAGACAAATGAACGGTGCCGCCTTCCGGTCGCTCGCCTCGTGGATCGCCCGCGCGATGAGTTCCTTGCCGACCCCGCTTTCCCCGCGGACGAGCACCGTCACCTTGGTCGCGGCGACCCGCTGCACCTGAGCCATGATCCCCTGGAGCACGGGGCTGACGACCACCATCTTCACGTCCTCGCCGAGCCGGCGCCGCAGCCGCTCGTTCTCGTCCGCGGTGCGGGCCAGCCGCGTCGACAGCGACTCGCGGGTGGAGAGGTTCTCGATCGCGAGCCCCAGCGCGTCGCAGACGGCGAGGACGAACTCGAGGTCGTCGGCGGTCCAGGACCGCTCGCCGGGAGCGGCCTCGACGTGCAGCACCCCGACCGCACGGCCGTGGGCGCGGATCGGGGCGGAGATGGTGCTGGTTCCGGCTGCCGCGCCGACCGGGAACGTCGCCAGCACAGCCTCGTCGCCGCCGAGGACGGCGTCGATCGCGCCGGCGGGCAGCGGCGGTTCCGGCCACGGATCGGGAACGGAGGCCACGGCGGCGACGGGCTCACGGCCGCCCCCGGCGTGGTGGATGTCGGCCGCATTCCGCGGCAGCAGCACGACGCCCGCCGCCGCGCCGACACCATGGACCGCCGTGTCGAGCGCCTGCCTGGCGCTCGACGTCAGGTCGTCGGCGCGGCCAAGGGCGAACGACAACCGGCAGAGCGCGGCGGCGGCCCGTCCCACGCGGGGCACGCGGTCGGCCGCCTCGCGGATGTCCTCCAGAAGCCGCGAGGCGGTGCGGCGATGACGGATGGAGGATCGCCAGGCCTGGACGTCGGCCGGCATCTCGCCGGTGCGGTCGACGTCCGTGGCCGAACCGGTGCCGGCGTCGTCCGGCAGATCCCCCTCGCAGTAGCGCAGTTCCGTGAGGCCGATCGCGATCACGTCGCCGGCGTTGAGCAGCGTCTCGGCCTCGATCGGCCGGCCGGCCAGCAGCGTGCCGTTGCGGCTGTCGAGATCGCGGATCGTCCAGCCGTCGGCGGCGAGGAAAATCTCCGCGTGCACGCGGCTGGCCCGATCGTCCTCGACGACGACCTGGTTGTTCGGCGCACGGCCGATCGTGTACCGCTGCCCGGTTCCGAGCAGGGCGACGACATGCCGTGCACCGACACGTTCGACGACGAGGTAGGCTGCGATGGGAACCATCTCCGAAGTGGCCGAGCAGCTTTGAGACTATCGCATCCGCGGGCGGCGACGCAGGGTTCGAAAACGGCCGCTCCGCGTCAGGCCCCGCGTTGCGGGTGGAGCCGCGGCGATCCGCCCAGGACGAGCCGGTTCACCGCGGCCAGAAAGGCCTTCGCAGCCGCCTCCAGCGAGTCGGTGGAAACGCCCCGGCCACGCTGCTGCTGTCCGCCGTGCTCGAGCTCGACCGTCACCTCGGCCTGCGCGTCCTTGCCCACGGTCACCGCCTGGACGCGGAAGTCGCGGCAGACCGTCGTCACCCCGGTCAGCTTCTCGATCGCCAGGAAGATGCCGTCGATCGGCCCGTCGCCGGCGGTGATCGTCACCTCCCGCGGCGCGCCATCCTGGAGCACCCGCAACGTGACGGTCGGGGCCGACCCCGAGGCACTCGCCACCGTGTAGCTTTCGAACGCGAACTGCTCCGGGAGCGCCGCGAACTGCTGCTCGCACAGGGCGGCGATGTCGCCGTCGTAGATTTCCTTCTTCCGGTCCGCCAGCAGCTTGAACCGCTCGAAGACCGTCTGCAGCTGCTCGGGCGTAAGCTTGTAGCCGAGGGCCTGGGCCCGGTCGGCAAGCGCCGCCCGGCCGCTGTGCTTGCCGAGCACGAGGTCGGTCCGTTCCAGCCCCACGTCCTCGGGCCGCATGATCTCGTAGGTCCGGCGTTCCTTGAGCATCCCGTCCTGATGGATGCCCGCCTCGTGGGCGAAGGCGTTGCGGCCGACGATCGCCTTGTTGCGCGGCACCTGGATGCCGGTGATGTTGGCCACCAGCCGGCTCGTGGGCACGAGCCGCTGGGTGACGATCCCGCTGCTGCAGCCGTAGTGGTCCTGGCGGGTGCGAAGGGCCATCACCACCTCCTCCAGGGAGCAGTTGCCGGCCCGCTCACCGATCCCGTTGATCGTGCACTCGACCTGGCCGGCGCCGGCCTCGACGGCCGCGAGGCTGTTGGCCACGGCGAGACCGAGATCGTCGTGACAGTGGACGCTGATCACGGCCCGGTCGATGTTCGGCACCCGATCGCAGAGGCTCTTGATGACATGATGCATCTGCAAGGGGGTGGCGTAGCCGACGGTGTCGGGGATGTTGACGGTGGTGGCGCCGGCGGCGATCACCGCCTCGACCACGCGGCAGAGGAAGTCGATCTCCGTCCGCGCCGCGTCCTCTGGAGAAAACTCCACGTCGCCGCACAGGCCGCGGGCCCGGGTCACCCCGGCGACGGCCCGGGCGAGAACCTCTTCCTCGTTCATCCGCAGCTTGAACTCGCGGTGGATGGAGCTCGTCGCGAGGAAGACGTGAATCCGTGGCTGCCGGGCATGCCGCAGCGCCTCCCAGGCCCGGTCGATGTCGGCGTCGTTGCACCGCGCGAGCCCGCAGACCGTGGCGGCCGAGACCACCGCGGCGATGTCGCGAACGCTTTCGAAATCGCCGGGCGAGGCGATCGGAAAGCCCGCCTCGATGATGTCGACGCCGAGTTCCACGAGCGCCTGGGCGATCTCCAGTTTCTCCGTGAGATTCATGCTTGCGCCGGGCGACTGCTCGCCATCCCGGAGCGTGGTGTCGAAGATGCGGATGCGACGAGGGGTGGTCATGAGCTGCTCGGCTGCCGGGTCGGAAGTCCGGACGGTGGACGGTGAGGAGAACGGAATCTCGAGCCCGCATGGTACCCGGCCCGGCCCCGAACGGGAGGGAGCCTTGGTGTCGCCAGCCCCGGTTTTCGGTAAACTTGGGAGACGGTGCCGACTCGCCCGTGGCCTTCCAGCCGTTCCCCCATGACAGTGCATGCAACCACCGACGCCTCCGCCGGAGCGGCCGAACGGCCGCGCGGCCTGCGCGCCGGGCCCGGTGCCGGGCCCGATCCGGCCCGGCTGCGGCGCAGCCTGGCCGGCGCCTCGATTCTTGCCGTCGGCGTCGGCCTCTGGTGGTGGATCGCGACCCATCACTTCGGCGGCGGCCACGAAGAGCACGCTGAGCGTCCCCGCACGACGAACTCGACGGAGCAGTCCGCGGGGTCCGGCGCAGTCGTCGTCCTCCCGGCCGACGCCGCGACGGCGGGCGAGATCGAACTGGCCTCCGTCGCCGTTCGCCCGATCAGGGACCACCTCACGGTGCCGGGACGGCTCGACTACGACGCCCGCCACCGGCTCGACTACGAGTCGCCGGTGGACGGGATCGTCTCCAGGGTGTTCGTCAACGTCAGGCAGAGGGTGTCCAAGGGGGATTCGCTCGCCGAGGTGTCGAGCCCCGACGTCGGCCTCGCCCGCGACGACGTCCGCAAGCGGATGGACGACCGGCAGATCGAGAAGAAGGGGGCCGACTGGGCGACGGACATCGCGACGAACGTCGAAGACCTGCTTGTATCGCTGGCCAAGAAACCGGCCCTGGAGGCGATCGAGCGGCAATTCGCCGACCGCGTCCTCGGCTCCTACCGGGAAAAGATCCTCGGGGCCTATTCGCGGATGCTGTTCGCCGAGAAGGTGAACGCGGGCACCCAGCAACTCGGCGCAGGAGGCGTGCTCTCCGAACGGATCATCGACGAGCGGCGGAGCAACCTCGAAGTCGCCACGGCGAGCTTCCGCGCGGCCTGCGAGGAGGCCCGTTTCCTCACCCGCCAGGATCGGGATCGGGCCCTGGCGTCCCTCCAGCAGGCGGAGCGGCTCCTGCAGGTCTCGCGGGAAAACCTGCGGACGCTCGTCGGCAGCCGCCTGGAAGCCGACATCGAGGGAACGGGAAGCGCCGACGCGGTCGCCGACATCGAGCCCGATGCTGGCCCGGGGAAGTTCGGGGCGCTGAGCACGCTCGTGCTCCGCACGCCGTTCGACGGCCTCGTCGAGGAGATCTTCATGTCGCGCGGGGAGCGGGTGCGGAGCGGCGACCGGCTGTTCGTCGTCGCCGACACCTCGACGCTCTGGGTCCGGGCCCAGATCCACGAGCGGCAGTGGACCACCGTCGAGGTCACCGAGGGGCAGGAGGTGCGGGTCAACGTGCCCGGCGCCGCCGATCACGACACGACCGCCCGCATCAACCACGTCGGCGCCACCGTCGAGGCCGAGTCGCGCAGCGTCCCGCTGGTGGCCGAACTCGAAAACGACGATGCCCATTACAAGCCGGGAATGTTCGTCTGGGTCGACCTCCCCCAGGGGCGGCAACGGGATGCCCTCGCCGTGCCAGCGGCGGCGGTCATGCGGCACGAGGGCCGGGCATTCGTGTTCGTGCCCGAAGCGGCGGGCCGCTACCGGCGGGTCGACATCGAGACCGGCCAGGACGAGGGAGGATTCGTCGAGGTGAAGCGCGGGCTTCAGGAAGGCCAGCAGGTTGTCACCCGCGGTGCGTTCCTCCTCAAGAGCGAACTGCTCCTCGAGAAGGAAGAGGAGGCCGGCGCGGCCGGCTGACCTGTTTCAGCGGCGTCGCCGCATTCGCCCGCCCCCGTGGAGACGGCCCGTGCTTTCAGGCGTCATCGAATGGTCCCTGGCGAACCGGGCGCTCGTCATCGCTCTGTTCGTGCTCCTGGCGGTCGGCGGGCTCTTTGCCGCCACCCAGATCCCCGTCGATGCCGTCCCAGACCTCGTCAACGTGCAGGTGCAGGTGGTCACCGAGGCCGGCACGCTGCCGCCGCTGGAGGTCGAGCGGACGGTCACCTATCCGGTGGAACTCGCGGTCAGCGGCCTGCCGGCTGTCGAGGAGATCCGCAGCATCTCCCGGCTCGGCATCTCGCTGGTCACGATCGTGTTCCGCGAGGGGACCGACATCCTCCGCGCCCGGCAGCTCGTCCAGGAGCGGCTGCCGGCAGCCCAGGCGGCGATCCCGCTGCCCGACGCGGCACCGCAACTGGGCACCTTGAGCACGGCGCTCGGAGAAATCCTGCAGTTCGAAGTCCGTGGTGACGGTCGCAGCCCCATGGAACTGCGGAGCATCCTCGAATGGGACATCGCGCCGGCGATGCGGACGGTGCCGGGCGTCACCGACATCAACAGCCACGGTGGCTTCGCCAAGAGCTACGAGGTGCAGGTCGATCCCGACCGCATGTCGTCGCACGGGCTCTCGCTCGGCGAGGTGCTCGGAGCGCTCGAGCGCAACAACTCGAGCACGGGTGGCGGCTACATCGTCAAGCATGGCGAGCAGCGATTCATTCGCGGCGAGTCGCTCCTCAAGGGCGTGGCCGACATCGAGAAGGTCGTGGTCCGCAGCCCGCCGGGGGGCGTGCCGGTGCTCGTGCGCGACATCGGCACCGTGACCGTGGCCCCGCTCGTGCGGCAGGGGGCGGCGACCCGTGATGGCCGCGGCGAGATCGTGACGGGCATGGTGATGATGATCCGCGGCGAGAACAGCCGGCGGGTCGTCGCCGCCGCCAAGGAGAAGCTCCGCGAGATCCGCGACACGCTGCCGCCGGGCGTGGACCTGGAGATCGTCTACGACCGCAGCGACCTGATCGGCCGGACGCTCGACACGGTGCTCCACAACCTCGCCGAGGGCGGCCTGCTCGTGATCGGCGTGCTGCTCGTGCTCCTCGGCAACATCCGCGCCGGCCTGATCGTCGCCGTTGCGATCCCGCTCTCGATGCTGTTCGCGTCCAACCTGATGTGGGCCGCCGGCATCCCGGCCAGCCTGATGAGCCTCGGGGCGATCGACTTCGGCCTCGTCGTCGACAGCTCCGTCATCATGGTGGAGAACTGCGTCCGCCGGCTGGGGCTCGCCCCGCCAGGCGCGTCGAAGCTGGACGTCGTCCGCGACGCGGCCATCGAGGTCCGCGGGCCGACGATGTTCGGCGAGTTGATCATCGCGATCGTTTACCTGCCGATCCTGTTCCTGGAGGGGACGGAGGGAAAACTGTTCCGGCCGATGGCGCTGACGGTGCTCTTCGCCCTCGCCGGGTCGCTCGTGATCTCGCTGACGCTCATGCCGGTGCTCGCCGCCACGGTGCTCGGTCGCGAGGAGGAGCACGAGCCGCTCCTGATGCGGATCTTCCACACCGCCTACCGGCCGTTGGCCAGGCTCGCCGTCTACCATCCCGTCGTCGTCTGCACCTGCGCGGCGGCGCTCGTGGCCGCCAGCGTGCCGGTGGCGTTGCGACTGGGCGCCGAATTCATGCCCCGGCTCGACGAGGGGGACGTGCTCATCGAGGTCGTCCGCCTGCCGAGCGCCACCCTCGAGGACTCGGTGCCGCTGACGACGCGGATCGAGAAGGTGCTCGGCGGCTTTCCCGAGGTCCGCACCGTGTTCTGCAAGACGGGCCGGCCGGAGATCGCCAACGACATCATGGGCGTGCAGCAGACCGACGTCTGGGTGATGCTCCGGCCGCGGCAGTCGTGGCCGGCGAACGTCTCCCGCGACGCGCTCGTCGAGCGGATGTCGAAGGCCCTTTCGGCCGCGGTGCCCGGGGCCTCGTTCGGCTTCAGCCAGCCGATCGAGATGCGGGTTGACGAGCTCGTCGCCGGGGTCAAGGCTGACGTGGCCGTGCTCGTCTACGGCGACGACCTGGAGCGGCTCGGCGACCTCGGCAAGCAGATCGAGGGGCTGCTGCGCGGAATTGCCGGCGCCGCCGACGTCCGCGCCGACTGGCAGGCCAACATCCCCTCGCTGCGGATCGACGCCCGACAGGACCAGCTCGCCCGGCACGGCATCGACGGCATCGACGTGATGCGGACCGTGTCGGCGATGGGGGGCATCCAGGCGGGCGTGATCTATGAGGGGCGGCCGCGGTTTCCGCTGATGGTGAAGTTTCCACCGGCCTGGCGCGAGGATGCCGACCGGGTGCCGCAGATTCCGGTCGGCACGACCGGCGGCCGGCCGGTGCCGCTCGGCGAACTGGCCGACATCCGCACCGAGGAAAGCCCTCCCTCCATCGAACACGAGAACTCGCGGCGCCGGACGTTCGTCTCCGCCAACGTCCGCGGCCGCGACGTGGCGAGCTTCGTCCAGGAGGCGCAGCGCCGGATCGCCGCCGAGGTCCAGCTGCCGGCCGGCTATGCCATCGGCTGGGGGGGTGACTTCGAAAACCTGCTTTCGGCGAGCCGGCGGCTCCTGCTGATCACGCCGCTCGTCCTCGGCTTGATCGCGATGCTGCTGTACACGAGCTTCAAGTCGCTCAGGCTGGCGACGCTCATCTTCTGCGCCGTCCCGGTGGCGGCGTCGGGGGGCGTGGCGGCGCTCGCCCTCCGCGGGATGCCGTTCTCGATCGCCGCCGGCGTCGGGTTCGTGGCCCTGTTTGGCGTCGCCGTGCTCAACGGCCTGGTCTGGGTGGCCGGCGCCGAGCACGCCCGGCAGGGAGGCCTGTCGCCACGCGAGGCGGCGGTCGCCACCGCCGACGTGCGGATCCGGCCGGTGCTGATGACGGCGCTCGTGGCCAGCCTCGGCTTCCTGCCGATGGCGCTGGCGACGAGCGCCGGGGCGGAGATCCAGCGGCCGCTGGCCACCGTCGTGATCGGCGGCATCGTCACCAGCACGCTGCTCACCGCCTTCGTCGTGCCGGCGATCTATCCCTGGTTCGTGCCGCGGCACCGGCCCGAGCCGTCCACCTCGAGCAATATCTGCCGATGACGCTCCGCGAATTCCAGACCCTGATCCGCGCGATGTACCACGACAAGGACGCGGCCCGCGGCGTCGAGGGAACGTTCATGTGGCTCACGGAAGAGATCGGCGAACTCGCCACCGCGCTGCGATCTGGAAGCCACGAGGAACGGACGCTCGAGTTCGCTGACGTGCTCGCCTGGCTGGCGACGATCGCCAACGTGGTCGACGTGGATCTCGAGGAGGCGGTGGCCCGCAAGTACGGCACCGGCTGCCCCGGCTGCGGCCGCTTCGCCTGCACCTGCCCGGACGGCGAGAAGCCATGACCGGCTGGTGGGCGCGGTGGACCGCGGCGGTCGCGATCATCGTCGGCGCGGCACCACCTGCGGCGGCGGAGTCGCCCACGGTGACGGTCGGCTTCGGCGACGCTTACCGCGCCGGTGCCTGGACGGCCGTCGTCGTCGGTGGGACCGGTTCCGGCGCCGAGGGCGACGGCGGCAGCCTGCATGTCTGGGCACAGGACCCCGACGGACAGTTCGTCCGGTCACCCGCGGCCGGCGTCGAGCGGGCCGGCAGCGGATGGGCGGCGACGGCCCGGGTCCGCTTCGGTCGCCCGGGCGGCCGACTGCGGATCGAATTTGGGCGCGACAGCCCCGGGGCGGGGGAGGGGATTCGGTTCGTGGACGTCGATCTCCCCGCCGCGCTGCCGGCCGCCGACCGCGCGGTGCTGGTGATCGGCGACCTGCCGGCGATCGAAGCGGCAGTTCAGCGGGCCTGGCAGACGACGGTCCGCACGGCGCCGCCGTCGGCCGGGGGCGAGACGCCGCGCCAGGCCGCAGCGGCAGCGACCCGGGCATGGGTCGTGCGTTATGACGGCGCGGCGGCCGGCGGGGCCGGCGCGGCGGCCCGCGACTACGACATGTTCGACGCGGTCGTGATCTGTGCTTCGGCGCTGCCCGGCGTCGATGCCGCCGTGCTCGCCGGCATCGACGCCTGGGTTCGCGGCGGTGGGCGGCTGATCCTCGCCGCCGGCGGCGCGGCCGCCGCGCTCGAGCCCGCCTCCCTGCCGGCGACATGGCTGCCCGGTCGCGTGATGCGCGTGGCGACCCTGCGCGGATCACGGGGCATTGAGGCCTGGGTGCGGGCCGGAGGCCTGCCGGACCGCGCCGAGGCGATCCGCGTGCCGCTGCTCGCCGATCCACGGGCCTTGCCCGGGGTTGTCGACAGGATCGACGACGAAATCGCCGCCGGCATGCCGGTCGCGGTCCACCGGGCGCACGGCCTGGGCACGATCTCCTGGCTCGGGCTCGACATCGACGCGCCGCCGTTCCGAGACTGGCACGGCACGACGAACCTGCTCGCCATGCTCCTCGGCGGCAGGCAGCAGGCTGCCGATACCGAGGCCGCGTCCGGCGAACGCGGCGTGCCCGATCTGGCCGGCCAGCTGCGCGTGGCGCTTGAACGATCCGCACCGGAGGCGGACCGGGCTCCGGCCGTCCCGCTGCCCTTCGAGGTGGTGATCGGTCTCGGGCTGCTCTACGTTCTCTGCCTCTATCCGCTCGACTGGTGGCTGGTATCGCGCGGCGCCGGCAGGCCGTGGCTCGCCTGGTTGTCGCTGCCGGCGTTCGTGTCCGGCTTCACGATCCTTGCCTGGGGCATCGCGGCGCGGCGGGCACCGCCGCTGGAGGGGATACGGTTTGCGGCGGCGGTCATCGACATCGACGCCGCCACGGGGCTGGTGCGCGGGAATTCCTGGTCGGGGATTCACGTGCCCGCCAACGGCGCGTTCAACGTCGCGCTCGAGGCCGAACCGACGCTCTTCCCCGGCCCGGCCTCCGGGGCGATCTCCTGGCTCGCCGATGCCGGCACCGGCATCGGCGCCATCGACGCACCGGCCGCACACCCGGCGCTCACGGCCGCCGACTACCGCTACGGCGATGCGCTGACGACTCTGGAACGCGTGCCGATCGCCGCCGGCGCGACGCGGCTCTTCGAGGCCGAATGGTTCGGCACGCGGCGCGAACGGGTCGTCAGCGGCACGCTGACCGCGGATTCCCAGGGGACGCTCCAGGGGGATATCGCCCACCATCTGCCGTTCCCGCTCGAGGACTGCCTTCTGCTTCACGGCAACTGGCTCTATGACGTCGGCCGCTTGGCGCCCGGCGAACGGCGCGATCTGGCGATCAGCCGCGGGCCACGGTCGCTCCAGGCCGCGATCACGCGTCGCCGGGCCGTCACAGAGCGGGAGCAGGTGGCCCCCTGGGATGCGACGGGCACCGACGTGCCGCGGATTCTCGAGGTGGCCGGACTGCACGCCGCGGCCGGCGGGGCCGGCTACACCGGCCTGGCCCCGGGACGGCTTCGGCGTCTCGACCTCTCCGCGTCGGCCGGGCTGGACCGGGCAGTGCTCGTCGGTGCGACGGCCACGCCGGCCGCGGCCTGGAACTATTCCTCGGGACGCGTGGCCGCCCGCGGCCGGTATCGTATCGTGATCCCGGTCGCCCGCGCCGGCGATGCATCGCGCCCGTCTCCCCCAGCGAATCCCCAGCCATGATCGAGACGGTCGATCTGACGAAGAAGTACGGTGACTTCGTCGCCCTCGACGGGCTCGACCTCAAGCTCGCGCAGGGGGACCTGTTCGGCTTCATCGGCCCCAACGGCGCCGGCAAGACGACGACGATCCGCATCCTCTCCACGCTCCTCGCCCCCACCTGGGGCGAGGCCTACGTCTGCGGCCATTCGATCTACACCCAGCCGCGGGAGGTGCGCCGGGCGATCGGCTACATGCCCGACATCTTCGGCGTCTACGACGACATGCGGGTCATCGAATACCTGGAGTTCTTCGCCGCCACGTACCGGATCGACGGCCCGGCGCGGCGCCGGGTCGCGGAGGAATCGCTGGAGCTCGTCGACCTCGTCGCCAAGCGGGACGAACTGGTGACGAGTTTGTCCCGCGGGATGACGCAGCGGCTCGGCCTGGCCCGCGTCCTGCTCCACGACCCGCAGGTTCTGCTGCTCGACGAGCCGGCCAGCGGCCTCGACCCGCGGGCCCGGATCGAGATGCGCGGGCTGCTCAAGCGGCTCCAGGGGATGGGGAAGACGATTCTCGTCTCCAGCCACATCCTTCCCGAGCTTGCCGACATCTGCAATCGCGTCGGGATCATCGAATACGGCCGGCTGCTCGCCTGCGGCGACGTCCAGGAACTCCTGACCCGGGTTCGCGGCCGGCCCACGCTCCGGATTCGCGTGACCGGCCCGGCCGAGGCGGCGGCCCGGTCGCTGGAGCGCTGTCCGGAGGCGGCCGCCGTCACGATCCGCGACGGCGAACTCGTGGTCGCGATCGCGGACGGCGTCACCGACCACGCCCCGATCGCCGCCCGGCTGGTGGCCGAAGGGCACGGCATCCTCGGACTGCGCGAGGACGAGGTGAACCTGGAGACGGCGTTCCTCGAACTGACCCGCGGCGCGCTGGCCCGCCCCGAGCCGCCGCAGGCCTGAGTTGCACGGAATCGGCCCGCATGCCGTAGACTCGGGCGGCCATAGATTCGGGTCTCTTTCCGTCACCGTCAGCAGGAGTCAGGTCATGTCGACCGCGGTTCGAGTTTCGCTTCCGATCCGTTGCCTCCCGGTGCCCTGCCTCGCGGTGTTTTGCCTCGTCGGGAGCCTTGCCGTGCCGGCGGCCGGCCAGCAGACGAAGGAGCCGCTCGCTCCGCCGGCCACCGCAAAACCCGGCGCCGACGGTGCGGCCGCCGACATGGGCTACGCGCTCGGCTTTCAGATCGGCAGCCGGATCCGCCAGGAGCAGCAGCAGATGGGGACAGCGATCGACTACGCGGCCCTGGCCCGCGGCCTCACCGACGCGGTGAAGGGGGACAGGCCGACGCTCAAGGAGGCCGACTTCCGCCGGGCGATGCAGAGTCTGGAAGCGGAGATGGAGCGTGCCGAACGGGCGTTCGCCGAGCGGATGCAGGCGGCGGCGCGGAAGAATCTCGTCGCGGGCAACGCCTATCTCGAGGCCAACAAGGCGAAGAAGGGAGTGCTCCTGCTGCCCAGCGGCCTGCAGTACGAGGTGCTCAAGGAGGGCAACGGCCCGAAGCCGGCCCGCGACCACGTGGTCGTCGCCCACTATTCCGGGCGGCACATCGACGGAGCGGAGTTCGACGGCACCGATCCGAACGGGGAGCCGGCGTCGTTTCCGGTGGCGGGTGTCGTGCCCGGCTGGCAGGAGGCGCTCCCGCTGATGAAGGCCGGCTCGAAGTGGCGGATCCATCTCCCGCCCGCGCTCGGCTACGGGGAGCGCGGCTCGCCGCCGACGATCGAACCGAACGAGGTGCTGGTGTTCGAGATCGAACTGATCAAGAGCTCGCCAGCCCCGGCTGCCGTCCCGGCCCCGGGCGGCTTGCGGGCGCCCTGACCGGACGCTCTGTGGGGGGCGAGGGAGCCGTTTCCGGCCCCTCGAACGTGTGCCGATCGCGGGATTTCCGCGTGTTTCCGCCCCTTTTTGCCCCGCCTCTCGACGCCGTGAAGGGACACCGGCCTGGCAGCCGGAATATCTTGCCCAGAATCCTTGCATTACCTGACCGGCAAACTATCTTTGCGAGCATTCGAGACGCGTCCCCCTGAAAACGGTTCGGGGCGGGCGCCGCCCAGAGCAAGACATTCCCGGAGATCGATCGAAATGATGGCGCTGCGTCCCTGGTTGAAGGCGTTCGGGTTCATGACGTGTGTGGCGGTCGCCGCGGCGGCCTGCACGGCCGAGGCCGGGTGGCATCACCGCAATCGTGCCGCCTACGGCTCGTCCGGCGGCAGCTCGGGCGGCTCGTCCGGCGGCAGTTCCGGCGGCTCGTATGGTGGCTCGTCCGGCGGATCCTCGGGTGGTTCCTCCGGCGGCTCGTACGGTGGTTCATCGGGCGGCTCCTCTGGCGGCTACAGCCTGTACGGCTCGTACGGCTCCCACGGCAGTTGGGGCGGCCACCACGCCTACAAGAAGGCGATGCGGGCGTATCGCCACAGCCTGCACCACGGCTCCTACGGTTCCTCCGGAGGTTCCTCCGGTGGCTCCTCGGGTGGCTCGTACGGCGGCGGTTCGTCGGGTGGCTCTTACTCGGGTGGCTCGTACGGCGGCTACGCCGCGCCGGCCTACTCGAGCGGCTATTCCTCCGGGATGCCGATCGAGTCGTATCGGATCATCGGCGAGACGCCGTCGATGACCGGTGGCGAGGTGATCGTCGCTCCGTCGGCCACCGACTCGACCCGCTCCGAGCAGGTGCCCGCCGACGGCGGCCTGCTCGTCGTCGAGGTCCCGGCCGAGGGGACGATCTTCGTCAACGGCCAGCCGACGTCATCGACCGGCAGCACGCGTCGCTTCCTGTCCCGCGGTCTCGTGGCCGGGAAGCAGTATGAGTTCGTCGTCCGCATGAAGAACGCCGACGCCGAGGAGACGAAGGTTGTCTCGCTCACCGCTGGTGAGCAGACCCAGGTCTCGTTCGTGGCCGCCGAGAGCCGTCCCGCCGCCCCGAAGACGAGCCTCACGCTCCGCGTGCCGGCCGACGCGAAGGTGTGGCTTGCCGGCAACGCGACCGCCTCGACGGGCGAGGTTCGTCACTTCGAGACGGCGGGCCTGAAGGCGGGCCAGTCGTGGAAGAACTACGAGATCCGCGTCGCGACCGTCGTTGACGGCCAGGAGCGGATGGTCTCGAAGGTCATCGACCTCGCCGCCGGCGACGCGGTCGAACTGGCCCTCGACCCGGCCGCGCGGACCGCGTCCGCCGAGTCCACGGCCGCGCTGCGGTAGTCATCTCCGGGCAACCGGAAAACGCGATCACAACTCCCGCGCGGCCGCCGGCCGCGCGGGAGTTTCGCGTTTCTGGGGTCTGCTTTCGGCCCCGCCTCTTCCGGCCGCCTGGCTCGAGGTAGGGAAGGACCCAAATCTGCTTGGGCCTCTCGCGTCGCCCCCTTGACGCCCCCCCCGATACGGTACGGTCCCCGCGGAGATGCCGTATCGCTGCTCCACGATCTTTTCGTGCGGCGGGGGTGCTCGGTCTCCGTCCCGCCAATTCATCCCACCCGTTTCCTCCTTCCTTCGGTGCAACGATGCTTCGCAACGTGCCT